>ENA-UPTF01000310-UPTF01000310.1-marine-metagenome-genome-assembly--contig:-NODE-310-length-35411-cov-5.744920_pt1 | contig 35411 bp, 35 predicted proteins | sample MGYA00238166_ERZ767019 | MGnify/ENA primary metagenome ERZ767019 (study PRJEB28930, sample SAMN06266391) | marine metagenome | isolation source: Sea water from 250 m depth | place: Atlantic Ocean | study... | reverse complement strand
CTTCATATAACTTTGGCTTGAATTGATTAATTACACCATTGTTATCTCTTTCATCAAATTTAGGTCCTATTTTTCTACTCGTGCTAGAATCCTAATCGATGTTTATATGATCATTTTTAATCGTGGTAATTTTTAGGAGAAATCTAATGGCTGCTTATGAAGGTATTTTCCCAGCAATCGTGACGCCAATGTCTGCTGATGGAACACTCAATGAATCTGCCTTTAGAGAGGTTATGGAATTCAATATCCAAGCAGGAGTCGGGGGCTTCTGGGTTGCCGGAGGAAATGGAGAAAGCGTTCTGCTCTCTGACGAAGAAAACATGCGAATCGCAGAAATTGCCTCAGATCAAAACCGAGGAAGAATTAACAACATAATGCATGTTGGGGCTCCAACGACTGAAAGAGCTGTGAAATTGGCCGAGCATGCTGCCAAAGCAGGTGCTGAAGCCATCTGCTGCGTACCTCCATTTTTTTATAGACAAACGGATGAAGCGATTGTAAGCCATTACAGGGCTGTAGCAGCAGCAGCCGATTTACCTTTTTACGTCTACAACCTCCCTCAATCAACAGGAGTGGAAATTACTCCAGAATTGATGCAAAAAATCCAAGAAGGAGTACCTCAACTAGCCGGCCTGAAACACTCTTCAATAAATTTCGCGAATGTTAGGGAATGGGAGAAAATGGGTTTAAGCTGCTTTATAGGCAGTAGTATGCTAATGGTTCCTGCATTATCTCTAGGTGCTGTGGGATGCATAGATGGTCCACCTTCCGCGGCCCCAGAGCTATGGGTAAATATTTGGAAATCATGGCAATCTGGAGACATCAATGCGGCGATGGAAGCTCAAAAGAAAGCTTCATCTTTTACAGAGATTATGAGAGAAGCTGGAGTACACAGCGGAACAAAAGCTGTTCTAACAGAGAGACTAGGTATAGATTGCGGAAGTGGTAGACTCCCAAATCCGCCATTGGAAGGCGCGAGACGCGAAAATATTCTGCAAAGGGTTTCAGATTTGGGAATTGGAAAGGTGATGTCTGTAGCATCTGACGACTGAAATAACGTCAAGTTGCCCTGTCCTTTACTGATATGGAATTTTAACTGAAGAATTAGGCTTGCCAATAAAAAGCTAATACAAGGAATCAAATTATGGAGCGAATATTTGCTCTTTTCATCCGAGCGGGATTAGCCGCGATATTTGGATTTATGTTTGGAACGATGTTCATGATCGGCACCTTCTGGGTCATCCCACCGGTCATTATTCCCCCTATGTGGGTTTTATCCTTGTCTGTTGGTTTTGGCTGTGGCTTGGCTGCCTTCATTTGTTTCCTTAAGCCTGAAGCAAAAATAAGCATCAATGTACTCACATTTTTTGTAGCCTCCTTAAGCGGTATATTAGGAGGTTATCTCGGTTCTATATTGGCAGATCCCGAAGGAGTGCGAAATGTTAGATTAGTGGCTAGTTCAATCACCTCGCCCGATGTTGCTCCTTTTGTATACATGGGCACCTTTTTATCTACAGCTTTCACGTCAGCCTGGTATGCATATAGGCTCTGGTTATATAACGAAGATTGAACCTCGGTATGTTCCATTAGGTTTCATTCCATTTTCGAATACTAAGCTAAAATATCCTTAATTCACGCCCCTTAAGGAGATGTTCGGAATGCCAGCAACCAATTTAGATTCAGTTAACACCCTAACATTTGATATTTTCGGAACTGTTCTTGATTTAGCAGGAAGTTTAATCCCTCCTCTGGATCTTTTATTGAAAAATTGTGAGACCCCAACATCCTTGTCTGGAAAGGACGTATGGGCTCAGTGGAGATTAAGACAGAGAATAGAACAATACCAAGATAATATGTTGATGTTGGGGCATAGCGGTTATTTAGCTGTCAAACGGAGAGCCTTAATGTACACACTGCGGAGCCTTAAAGTTGAATTTAGCTACAATCAACTAGACGAATTCATGGAAGCATATCAATTATTGAATCCTTTCCAAGATGCAATAGATGGGCTAAAGAGGCTCTCCACAAAGTACAAACTAGTTATGCTGTCTAACGGCGAACAACATTATCTCGAGCATCTCGCTAAAAATAGAATCGGCATAGATTTCTATCAGATTCTCTCCGCTGAAACTGTTAGCCAATTTAAACCCCATCCATCGGTATACAGGTTTGCTGCAAAAAAGTTATCTTTAGAGCCTCAACAGATAATGATGGTTGCGGCCCATTCCTTCGACATTTTAGGAGCACGGCATAGCGGCTTTAGAGGTGCTTATATTAATCGGTACGATTTGCCATATGACGAATCTGATTATGTTCCCGACATCACAACAGGGAACTTTTACGAACTTTGCGACATACTAGAAGTTTAGTAAAGGAAAAAGGTACATGAATAAACAATATGACAAGGTTAGAATCGGAATGGCTATGTCAGGTTGGCCGTTTCCAGAAAACGACCCCACTCAGCTGGGAGACTATGTCACAGAAATGGAGAATCTAGACTTAGATTCGCTTTGGTTCACCGATCGAATAGTGTCAGAATCATTCACATTAGAACCTATAGTAGCAATGTCGTATGTTTCTGCAGTTACAGAGAAATTAAAATTTGGTACCAGTGTAATTGCATTACCGTTAAGAAACCCGACCATATTGGCAAAAGAGATTGCAACTCTGGATTTTATATCCAACGGGAGATCCCTACCAGCAGTAGGCTTAGGGCCTGAAACAGAAAATGATTACGAAGCATGTGGCTCTGATAAAAAGTCACGCGTAGGCAGAACAGAAGAAGCCGTTGAGATTATGCGTCTCCTTTGGTCAGGGAACAACATCACATACAAGGGAGATCACTTTACTCTCAGCAATGTATCTATTGAACCAAAACCGGTTCAAAAAGAATTACCGCCAATTTGGTTTGGTGGAAGAAGCGAACCTGCCATCAATAGAACAGCAAGAATAGGTGATGGCTGGCTCGTTTCGTATGCGACCGCAGAGGAAGTGTCTGCAAGCATACCCAAGATTAAAGAGAGGGCGATTACCTTTGGAAATCACATTGAAGATGACCACTATGGAGCATTGATAAGCTTCTGTTTTGCCGATACCCGCAGTGAGGGTGAGAGCCTGGCTAAGAACTACAATATCGTACGAAGAGAAGATGTGGACATTAAAGATGTAACCGCCTTTGGACCACCAGATGTTCTCATCAATCTTTTGGACGATTACATCGAAGCTGGGGCGACCAAATTTACTTTGAGATCAGCCTGTCCCCCCGAAATGACATTTGAGCAAATGCGTTTGCTTGGTCAGCACATCGTACCTCGTTACCACAATGGCTAAGTTTTCTTTTCCATCAATTCACACCCCTTTTGGTTGGTGCCTACCAATCATATTTCTATGGATCGTTACGGTGTGTTTAACAAGCTGTAATTATGAAAATTTATATTTAGTTTACGATGACGGAAAATATCTCTATATATCAGAAGCAGATAATCCAAAGCCCTCACTTCTATTGCCAAATATTCATGGAATAAGTCCTGATGCTTCTCCAAACGGTGAGGCCCTCAGTTTCATATCAGATGAGTCATCTGACCGACTTATAGGAACCTGGCATATTCATTCTAATCTTCAATGGGATATACATCCTGAATTCGGACAATTTATTTTTAACCCGACTCCATTAAACAGGTCAACACATTTGTTTTCCGCACTAAGCTCACAATATATGGACATTTATTCCTCAGTTCAGAAAAAAAACATTACAAATTTCAGATCCATGGATTTTGAACCCTCCATATCTCCGAATGGCAATCTATTAGCGTTTACAAGCAACCGAATTAGTAATACCGATATATATACAAATGAGAGGCCCCTAAGTGACAGACAGGCCATAGAAAAGGTCAAGGAATGGGATATTACTCAAAGAGGCATAACTTACAACACCTACAGAGATCACAACATTGATATTTTTATTTCCAATGTTGATGGAAGAAATCCTCTCAGATTGACTTCTGCTAGAGCCATGGACCATCAACCTGATTGGTCTCACGATGGTGATTGGATCGTGTTCAGTTCCTTACGACATAACAATTCTGAAATATTCATAATACGAAAGGACGGAAATGAACTCAAAAGATTGACCAATAATCAATACCAGGACGAGGAGCCCTCTTGGTCTCCGGACGGTAACTTAATAGCTTTTACATCAGATCGTTCAGGTTCTAAAAATATTTATACTATGAACCCCGATGGGACAAACCAAATTCAAATCACAAACACTTTGTCGGATCTTCATTCGCCAACTTGGATTAAATGCAACCCTGGAATTTTCGGAAAGGTGAGTAAAACATGCCCATAAATTCAACTAAGGTAGGAAATTTCGATATCTATTCAGTGTCAGATGGTTATATGATTTTCCAGCGAGACATATTTTTCCCAGAATTAACCATGAAAGCATGGGAGCAATATCCATCTTATTCTCTTCCAGAATTTGAAATGAATATTGGTTCTTTTGTAATTAAGGGTGGAGAAAAAACCATTTTGGTAGATACCGGATTGGGAAAATTAGACCATCATATCGAACAACCTGTCCGGGAAACACTATTGTCAGAAGTAGAGGCCTTTGAGCTTAGGCCAGATGATATAGATATCGTCTTTTTGACCCACCTACATCTAGATCATGTAGGTACAAATATGACTAAAGAAAACGGAGTCTGGAAACAAACATTTCCCAATGCAACCTACATGGTCGCTAAGTCCGACTGGGAAATGTTTAATCGAATGGCAGATAAACCAGCATTCCAATATATTAAGGAACAGGTGCAACCTCTATTATCAAATGGAAATTTGGATCTATTTGAGGGGGAAACATCTTTGACCGACGGGGTTACAACAATCCCAACCCCAGGTCATACTCCAGGACACACTAGCCTGTTACTAGAATCTGAAGGAGAGACAGCTGTGATCATAGGAGACGCCGCACATATACCTCCACAGGTAGAGCAATCTTCGTGGAGTCCAAGTCCAGACCGAGATAAAACCCTATCTGCCAAAACCCGGTCATCTTTAATGGACTTCATCGAAAAAGAAAACGCCCTAATTGCATCGGGACATTTTCCCAAACCAGGATTTGGGAAAATTATAAAAACAGATTCCGGCCGATCCTACAAACCTCTAACCTAGAATTTACAAACCAGATTTAACCGTACACGGAGGGGGGATAGGTTGCCGCCCTTTGTTTTTGAAGAGCTATTCGATCACTCTCCAACACTGCCAATACCAAGTCCCGGATGTTCTTTACCTTTACCGGCAATTTTCCCAAGTCCCTATTGTGGCCGCACATTACACAAAATAGTCTTACACCAAACATATCTTCGTCATTAGTTAAAGTGCCAGTACCACACCTAGGACATGAACCAGTAAGGATTATTGTGCTAATCATGTTTCTTCTAGACTATCTCTCAATTTTTACTGTATCGGTTGAACTATTTAGTAAGGAAGCGTCTTCTAACAATACACGAATTTTATTTGAAAAGCTGTCTTAATTGCCCTCACTTTCCTCGGAAATTAACCTCAGCCTTTTCACTAAATAATCTCTTCTATCCCTATATAAATGATCATCCAAATCGTTTTCACTATGCAGGTTATCTAGCTCAGTTATTTGATCAGAGATAACTTGGGCTTCACTGGAACCTGCAAGCCAAGATGTTCTACGATTCCGCAACCTCACAGTACTAAAAATACCCAAAGTCCCAATAGCGACCAATGCAAGCAGTAATCCAACGGGGCCGGTATATTCATAGCGCATTTGCCCAAATTGATTAGACATGCGATCCAGAAATTTTGGTGTCGGCAAGTCAGTCAAAGATATTGACGTTTCACTACCTCTTTTTATATTTCTGGATTCTAAAATTGTGTATACCTTTTCACCGATAGTATCCTGGTTCACTGTCTCAAAATCGGCATTTAAATTAACCATGCCTTTTGGAAATAAAATACTGGCACTCTTAGCACCATACCTCCAGGTTTTAAGTATCTCCGATTGGGAGCCAGCGTATGGGATATCGTAGCTATACATGATTTCATGATCTCCAGGTGGAAGGGAGGCAATAAGAGCAAATCCCTTATCCACCTGTATATACTCTGCAGCTGGAATTAAAGTATCAAATACAAAATTTGTTGCCCCCTCAGGTATACCAAATCTGATTAAATCCATTGGTCCCGAACCTTGCACATAAGTTAATTTCGAGTCATTGGATACTGTTGCCAATTCCAAGACAGAAATTTTTCTGTTCAAACTATCAATGCCAGTGATCGAAAAAGAGCCTTTTGACAAAAAGATAATATCGTCATCAGTGGATGTGTCGTAGACGGATAGGGAGGTGAATTTAGCAGATCCCGACTCAATAACTATGTCACCGACATATACGGTACCTTTGTATATAGTCGACAAACCATACAAATTATCGGGGCTATACAACACGGATTCAAATTGGAAGCTACTACTAGAATCGGTAAAAGTATGTTGGGTTTGTCGAGGAGAATCTAGAGAGCTAACATGCAAGGCTACGGAAACCATTTCTCCTACACCAACCCCTTGGGTGAGGTTTACTACTTCACCTTTTATATCTATCTCAATTTCTTCGGCAAATGAAACATCAGATTGGAGAAAGAAAACTAGGGCAAAGCTAATTACGGCTAAGATTCGTATTATCAATCCGAATCATCCTTTTTATGACCACTTTCGCTTGAAAGGATAGGCGACTCCATATCTGTAGCTTTTGAAATTTGCTCAATTAGAGATTTTTCATCTTCTACTGAAATTTCCAACGCTTTAAGAACCATCGCTGCCTCAGCCATGTGTACTTGTTTCAACCACAGATAGTCCGATTCATCAACATTTCCAACCGACATCTCCAATTCGGCATGCCTGATACCTTCCAAAGCCGATTCCCACCTTCGTTCTAAATCCGCATGAAGAGAAGATTCATCATCAGGAATAGACGCATTCGAAGCAATTTTTTTTATTATTGGATAACCAATAATAATTGCGGGAATCACACTTATAATAACTGCGGCTAAGACGAGCATTTATTTTGCCATTCCCAACGGATTTTGATCCATGCCCATAGAAGGCAACCTTACTCTTTTCCTATGCTTTCTGCTATTTGGAGATAATGAAACCAATGTTCCCAATACCAACACTGGCCCCGATGCCCACATCCATAGAACCAAAGGATTTATTAACACTCTAAATACAGCCTCGCCATCCTCCATAAATTCTGAGGGAACAAGATAAAAATCCTCAAGAACCGTGCTATGAATGGCCCCTCTTGTGGCAGCTATTTGAAATTCAGGATAAACAGCTCGATACGGGTACATATAACCAATATATTTATCGCCAGACCAAACTTCAAATTTGGCTGTTTCCTCCAATCTATCTGGGTATGATTTTTCTGACACTTCAAGGTAAGTGAAAGTATATTTGCCCAAAATTTCAGAGTCTCCAGGTTTCATAACAACGTCCTTTTGAACATCATAAAAAGAGGAAGCCGTTATACCAATAGCGAGCATTACTATACTCAAATGAACTATATAGCCACCATATCTTGGTCGATTGGCACCCAACAAAGAAAGAAAAGCAAACCCCCAATTTTCCCCACGGGAGTGCCTTGATTTAGTTCCTCTTACCAATTCCTGAAGCACTGTAGTAACGGGTACGCTGCACACCACAAACGAAATAAGAACCCAATATTGATTTATTCCGATTATCAAACTTGATACAAGCACCACAGAAGCCACTACAAAAGGTGCCCGCAACATTTTGTTTATTGAACTCCATCCAGCTTTTCTCCACGGGAGGACAGGGCCAATACCCATCAAAAGAACCAACAAAACCATTAGAGGCCCGTTCACTTTATTAAAAAATGGTTGACCTATTGTCATAGTTGTGTCGTCTACTGCTTCAGAAAATATGGGAAATATCGTGCCCCAAAGTGTCACGAAAGCGATAAGCAGAAAAAGCACGTTCTGAGCCAAGAAGGCAGATTCTCTAGAAATCATTGAATCCAATCCTGATCGGCTTTTCAAAGTGTCATATCTAAATATAAAAATAGACAAAGAAATAAACAAAGTAGCTGCCATCACTGCAAGAAAAATCCATCCCATTGTAGATTCAGCAAACGAATGTACAGAAGGTACAGGGCCACCCCGGTTGATAAACATCCCCATCTGAGCCATGGCAAAACTCACAATAATCAACACCATATTCCACATCCGAAACATCCCGCGTCTTTTTTGTACCATTATTGAATGCACAAATGCTGTCATCCCCAACCAAGGCATCAAAGCTGAATTTTCAACGGGATCCCAAGCCCAATATCCGCCCCAGCCCAATATTGTGTAAGCCCACCATGCACCTAGTAGTAATCCTGTCGTCAGCAATAACCATGAGAGCATTCCCCAAAGCCTGCCTTGATCAACCCACTCATCGCGACCTCCTCTCCCTGCCAATAAAGCACCAATCGCAATAGAAAACGGCAATGCCACTGAAATCAGACCTAGCATCTGAAATGGTGGATGTATAAACATTCCAAAATGAATCAACAGGGGATTCATTCCTTGGCCATCCTCAAGAGGAATTTGATGACGCTCTAGGGGGTTGGCCAAAAACAAAATGACTGCCAAAAAGAACAACAAAACCATGCTCATTACACCCAAAGCATAAGGGGATGTATATGGCAACTTACTGTTTACAATTCTTATTGCAATGGCTGCCATGATTGAGAAGGCGACTGATATGTATAAAAGAGAACCTGCATTCCCTGAATAAAAAGCAACCCAGGCATAAGCCTTAGGCATTGCAAGGTTACTATTTTCAGCAACATATTTAACCGAAAAATCATTTGTGACAAAAGCATATATTAGGGAAGCCGTGGCCAATAAAAGTAACGGGCATATAGAATAAAATCCCCACCGGGCGCTTGCAGCAAGATCCCTACCGTTCAACATACCGCCAGCAAACCCTACAACACTTGAATATCCGGCAATCATAAATGAAAGAATAAGCGCGATTTGTCCAAGTTCTACCATCTAAAAAACACCATTTTCAGGAAATTTGAGCTCATAATCATTCATTAGATATTCGGTCTATCACAGAAAAATACTTTTCTTTCTCTTTTTCTGAAATAGATTCCTCTGTTAATCCATAGGTATTGCGCGCGCCGGCAACATTCTGTCTTCTTCTCATCACATTTATAGCAACTATCACAACAATAATGGCGAACCCCAAAGCAACTGGAGGTACAATCCAAGCATACATACTTATTCCTGATGTAGCTGGTTCCAGCAAAATGACAGGGCCGTACTTATCAACGAAATAATCTTTTATTTCTTCCTCGGATTTTCCATCTGCCACAAAATCTTTCACAATTGTTCTCATGTTCGTTGCAATTTCATTTTGTGATTGATCTATGGATTCACCAGGACAAACCGGGCACATAAGAACTGAATTCAGGCTATTTACTTTTTTTTCTTCAGCAGAAATAAAGTCTGTATTTGAAGCGAAACAAGCAGTATTAAGAAATACAACCTGCAAACTCAGAAGTCCTATTATTTTTAGAAACATATTTTTTCGCAACAGATGGTGATTCCTCAATAAAGCTTTCATTCAATTATCACTCAATATAGAGCGGAGCAGTAGTCCTTGAAAACAGCTATGACAAATCGTCATTTATTTTTTAAAAATCATCTAATCTGGTTTGTCAGCTAAAACAATATCGACTTTTCGAAGCTCACCGTTTCGATAAAACCGAACCTCAACCTTAGATCCTGGAGGATTATTCAAAAGAAACTTTGAAAGATCTCCTGCATTCTCAATTGAAACCTTATTCAACATAACAATTACATCTTCAGGTTGGAGTCCTGAGTTTTCAGCAGGGAAGCCACTGACCACACCAGCGATGATAACCCCATCTGCGACTGGTAAATTTATTTGTTCTCTTATTGAATCAGTCACATTGAACGGAGTAATGCCCAAAAATCCTCGTAGCACATTCCCTGAGGTGAGAATTTGATCAACAACAACATGGGCATCGTCAATATTTATAGCAAACCCAATCCCATTACTATCATCAATGATCGCAGTATTGATACCTATTACCTCTCCCTTACTATTCGCGAGAGGGCCGCCGCTATTGCCAGGGTTAATTGAAGCATCCGTTTGTATAAGATCAACCATGGCCTTTTGAGCATCAGTTTGGATCGTACGCTCCAGGGCACTAACTACCCCCTTGCTCACGGTAGGTCCCCCTTTTAAGCCAAGTGCGTGCCCTACAGCAATAACATCCTCACCAACCTGTAATTCAGCAGATATCCCAAATTTTGCTGGGGTTAATTTAGCCGCAGATATTTTAATAACGGCCAAATCCGTGATATTGTCGCTTCCGACTAAGGTTGCAGGATATGAACGACCATCATTTAGGGTAACCGTCACAAGATCTGCACCTTCCACCACATGATTATTGGTGAGTATATTTCCTACTTTATCAATTATTATCCCAGACCCTACGCCAGTTTGTGGAACAATTCGATTGTACAAACTAATGGCGACTGTGTCGGTTGATATTTGAACCACCGAAGGACCTAATGCACGAACAGCTTCAACGGTAGTCATGTTGTCCCCAGCCTGAGAAACCGATATTAAATCCACATCAGGTACTGATGGGGTTTCAGCATCAATGATCGCTGGTGGCTGGGCAGTAGCTTCAATCTCTGTAGGCGTTGATGTACTGGCGGCAAGAGGTAAGGTCAGAGATTTGTTCTCTATTTTTTCCTGTTGAACAGATTTTTCCTGTGCATCAATGCTCGGGTCGGAGTTTTCCGCTATGTTCAATTGACCGGTGCTGCTCTTTGTCCCGCAGGCAGCAACAATCAATAACACTATTAATAACAAAGTAATAGTCTTGTTCATATTTGGTTTTACCTTTCCCTTGGATTAAGGGCTCTACTTGACGGTTTTCTCCACTGTAAGTGCTTAGTTCTCTCCATAAACTCCTGGTGGATCGTTGATGACGAAGCTATTACTCCATCAGAGTAAAGTTCAGCTCGGTTTCCTTGCCTATCTGTCATCAGGCCGCCCGCTTCCTCCATCAATATCATTCCCGCTGCTTGATCATAAGGTTGAAGACGATGGTGGACGAAAATATCCATCCTTCCAGCTGCTACATAAGAAATCGATAAAGCAGATGAACCAATCATTCTTGCGGTCTTTAAGGATGGCCAAATTTTTCTCAACATTTGCAAAGTATCTGTTGTCCCCGAAGCAGGTCCGTAAGCTGGGTCTGTGACCAAAATTACATCCTCAAACTTTGAGATATCGCTAACTTGTATCTTTTCTTCGTTGAGAAAAGCACCTTTTCCTCTAGCAGCGTGAAACATTTCATTATTGATTGGATCAAAATTAACTCCTGCTACAACCTCGCCATCTTTTGCAATTGCAATTACGGTAGAGAAGCAGGGAATTCCCCAGGCATAATTTTGAGTCCCATCTATAGGGTCAATGATCCATGTCCATCCTGTTGTCGGATCATCTCCTTTCTCTTCTTCTCCAAAAATGCCGTGCTCCGGAAAATTAGCTTGAATGGCAGATCTGATATGAGCCTCACATTCTCGATCTACATTGGTGACAATATCATTCTGTCCTTGATCAGATATCTCTTTGGCTTTCGGCCACCAATCAAGTAATATTTCACCGGCGGACAGAGATATTTCTCTAGCTAATTGCCACACATCTTTACCAGATTCGGTCTCAGGCAATTGATATTTCATTTTCGTCCTTCATTTCAATTTTATCCCCATTAAAGAATATCTCACTATCTTAAAAATATCCTAAGATTTCAAAAAGGCTTTCTCCCGTAATTATGGTTGACACCGAATATAAACGTTACATAGAATATAATGACTTATTGATACTAAGTCTCATTTAATAGAGACAAATGGAAGGAAATTTATATGTTTACTGCGTCAATGTCGCAAAATAAGAGATCCACCGGGCTTTTAATAGCTACTATTTTCATGCTTTTAGGGTCTCTCTCCCTAAGTATGGCATGCTCAGCCGACGAGGCGGCGGCTCCTGCAGCGGCTCCTGCGGCGGCTCCTGCCGCGGCTTCGGCGGCAGCTCCTGCACAGCCAGCACCAACAGTTGCCTTGGAGGAAAAAGCGGACAAGCAAATAGCTTTTCCTGTATTCGCGTCAACCAGCATAGTTGGTGACTGGGTCAAAAATGTAGGAGGAGAGCGAGTAATCGTTGAACATCTAGCTCCTGCAGGTAAAGATCCACACACATATCAGCCGACTCCAAAAGAGGTCGCCAAACTGTCCGAATCAAAATTGGTTTTTTCGATAGGATTAAGTCTAGAAGGCAAAAACATTTCGTCGCTTCTTGAAAATTCATTAAGTCCAGATGCGACACATATACCTTTAGGTCCCCTAGTCAATCCGATTGAATACAAAGATCATGACGAACATGACGAACACGACGAACATGACAAAGACAAAGATCATGACGAACACGATGAGCATGACGAACACGACGAACATGAGGGACACGATCATGGAACCCACGACCCGCATTTCTGGTTAGATCCGTCCCGTGCGTCCTTGGCTATAGACGAAATCACAACCCAACTTTCCGTTATTGACCCTGATTCGGCTGACTTCTACCAGGAAAACGCTACTGCTTACAAGAGCCAACTATCTGACCTTGATAAACAGATGTCTTCAGTGTTTGAACAAATTCCTGAAAAAGACCGTAAATTAGTGACCTCTCATGAAGCTCTCGGATACCTCGGACATAAATATGACTTTGAGATCGTAGGGACTGTAATTCCCTCAATGAGTACAGAGTCCGGTCCAACTGCAATTGCAATAGCAAAACTAGTCGACGACCTCAAAACGGAGGAAGTTAAAGGTGTTTTCATGGAATCAGGGGTCGAAGAGAAAATAACGAAACAGATAGCGCAAGACGCAAATGTTGAAGTTATAACAGGATTACAGGTTGAGTACGTTCTAGAAGGTGAAACATACCTTCAAATGATGACAAAGCTTTCTGAATTAATTGTTGAGGGATTGAAATAAATATCGGTTATAAATAGTAAACCCCGCTGGGCAGGCGATTGCTTCTGTAAGCATCCCATACTAACTATATATTTGGCCTGCCCGGCACCCATACTTCGAAACATTATATCAGCCTCAGTTTCGATCAGGTTTATAGGTAAAAACATTGAGATAGGCTGAAGGGCTTTATGCACATATTGAAAATCGAACATGAATTTAATTATGAATAACTTAGAACACCCTAAAACATATAGTAAGGAGTAAATAAAATGAAACTAACCGCCTATAGTGTGAAATTAAGAAAAACAGTGGAAATTGCTGAACCAAAAATAGTTACTCTGAAAAATGGTCGAAAGGCTGTTCAAGGGGTTGCTGCAGAAGATCCTACTTCTAAGGTATTTAGAATACTGGGCGACAGTCAGGTTGCCGAGGTAGAAAAGCTGATAGGTTAATTAATAACGCATTAATATTAATATTAACCCCCGCCGGGCAGGCAGTTCCTTCCATAACCATCCCATTCCAACCATAGAGCCGTTAATAACTCGTTCTAATGTAAATAGCCTGCCCGGCACTTAAAAGCGGAGAAAATACAGTCATTCTCGTTTTGGGTATTTAATAAATATATCTGGTTGAAAATTAAAATCAATCAGTTTCGTTTGTCTTTATTTATGCATATTTATCAGGTGTGCCCTAATGTTCCGATTTATTGTCAGAGTTCCATGTTCAGAAAATACCGCCATAAAAACAGGAAAAAAATTTCCGCGATTCTTGAACTCATGGAAAGTTTTTTTCAAAAATGATTCAACCTGTCAGAATCGTGACTAACGTATGAATTGTGTTTCATGAACGATAATTTTGGCCTTTAATGGCTGGAAACAAATTGACGTTGAAATTCATCGGTTCCCCCCTTGCACACTACTAAATATGGGGTGTAAAACATATAACGTAAACGGAATTCAATTTTGATTGAATTTCAGGAGTGCTGGAGAGGTCGAAAAAAGTTGCTGAATCATACGAAATAACCTCTTCAAGAAATTTTCCGGGTTGTTGCCTTACACGATTCGATTGTCATCGAAGATAGTGTCAAATTAGGTAAGTGTTTGGGGACGAAGTGGAAGAGTCGGAAAATCTCCAGGTTCGCCTTTTGAAGAAAAGGGCTTAAATGCTGTAGGCGGCTTTGTGTAAAAATTTATGGATCGAGAAAATATTCAAAAAGCTAATAGAATTTGGGACTCTGTTCTAGGAAAAGTAGAACTTGAGATTCCAAAACCCAGCTATGACACGTGGCTTCGTAGTACACGCGGAATTTCCTGCTCTTCAGACGAATTCATTGTGGAAACCCCAAATGCCTTCACAGCTCAATATTTGGAAGACCGCATGCTAGACATGTTGGAGCAAGAATTAAGGGCAATATTGGAATTTGGGATAAAGCTGAAATTTACGGTCGCTAACGAAATCGCAAACGAACAATCATATGGCGAAGATCCGAGCACAACCCCATATAGTCGGAATGAACAAACCGCCAAATATACAACTGCTAATGATGCTTTATTCGAAGAACGTGTCTCAGAACATCAACTGAGGTCACATGTAGGACTAAATAATTTCAACGCAAAATACACATTTGAAAATTTCATCGTTGGAAATTCTAACCAGCTTGCATATGCTGGAGCCCAAGCGGTCTCAGAAAATCCTGGAGATACGTTCAATCCATTGGTAATTCATTCACCGGTAGGTTTAGGAAAAACACACTTATTACAGGCGATCGGGCATAAAACTAAGGCCAAAGGACTCGTCACCCTTTACGTGACTTCAGAGGAATTTACGAACCAATACGTAATGGCAATTCAAAGTGGGCAGACCGAGGAGTTTCGAGACAAATACCGCAAAGTAGATGTTCTGCTAATAGACGACATCCAATTCCTCATTGGAAAGGAACAAACTCAAGAAGGTTTTTTTCATACCTTTAATTCTCTTCACGTTGAAAACAAGCAAATAGTGGTGGCAAGCGATAGGCACATAAGCGAATTGAAAACTTTGGAATCCCGTATCACATCACGGTTGGCTGGTGGCCTAGTAGCCGATATTCAAGTACCGCAATTAGAGACAAGGGTTGCCATCTTAAATGGAAAGGTACAGCAGAGAAGGTATGAAATTCCTAAAGAGGTTATCGAATTTTTGGGCGAAAGAATTCAGTCAAACATAAGAGAACTTGAAGGATTATTGAACAGGGTAGTCGCCTGGGCTCAATTCCGAGATGAGCCAGTCACAATTGAATCGGTAAAAAGAATGATAGGAGACTCTCAAATCAGCACTAAAAAACCGATCTCTGATTCCACTATTATCTCGGAGGTTTCAAATTATTTTGGTGTTACTTCTGATGAAATCATAGGACCTCGAAGATCGAAATCGTATTTGCTCCCCAGGCAAGTAACGATGTTCCTTTTGAGAGAAGAAACCTCTTTAAGTCTTTCTGCCATAGGTAAAATTCTTGGGGGCCGAGATCATTCGACAGTGATTCATGGGCATGAAAAAGTCGCCTCTCTGATCAACAGTGATCATAAACTTAGAAGTGACGTATTGGCCATCAGAAACAATTTGACCAGCTGACAGAAGTGATTCCTCATTTTTACCCTACAAATAGCCATAGGAATCTCTCATAATGAGACTCATTTTAATAAGACACGGTGAAACCAAGGCGAACCTTGTGATGCGATGGTCAGGTTCGAAAGATCTTGAAATTACTAACCTTACTGCAGAAGGAAAGTCTCAAGCAAAAAAACTAGGCCTCTGGTTCAAACAAGAAAATTTTGTTCCTACGCAGGTTTATGTAAGCCCTCAAAAAAGAGCTCAAGACACAGCAACTCTGGCTGGCGGCCACTGGAATTTATCGTTCACTACTTTGGAGGATCTTAGAGAAACTGGAGCAGGTATATTTGAAGGCCATACCTGGGAAGAGATTGAATCAAAGTACCCTGAGCAGGCCAATAATTTCAAAGACAGTAGGGATTGGTCGTTTGTCGACGAATCCGAACAAGAAATCGACAGAAGAAACAGGGGAAATAGAGTTCTGAAATTCGCATTAGACCATCACGGCAACGAAGACGTTGTTGTGATGTTCTGTCACGCGGGCATAATTCAACATACTGTGAGCTGTATTTTTGAATCGCCAAAACTTTGGGGAATAGGTACAAAAAACACGGCTATCTTTGAATTTCAATTGGATATACACAAATGGTCAGAGCCCTCTAGAGAACGTTTCAATCCTACTTCTTGGAGAATAATCAGATTTAACGAGCAGCCACACCTCGCCTGATACATATTAATTAAGTAAGGTGGGATGCATCAGCGAACCTGTTTATTTGAAATCTTCTTCGATCCGTATTCATAGAATTACTTACATCCCAGTTATCTGGATCAATTTCAAAATCGAAAACAGCTGTATTTGGAATTCGAAGATTCCAGACTCGGTTCGTTCCCAAGATTACTCCAACTAAATGTACTAAGAATCCACTATGGGAATAAGCAATAACAAAATCTTTTGAGTTGTGTCCTTTAATAAGAAATCCCACTGCTGTCTCGGCTCTTCGTCTAATTTGGTACCTAGTTTCCGCTTTTGGTACTAAATCAAAATTTCTTGACCTTCGAAATTCTTCATAAATAACGGAATATTCATCAGATAATTCCTCAGAGGTCTTGCCAGAGAAGACTCCTGCGTCATTTTCTATTAGGTCAGGAATTTTATGAATGACATTTTCTGGAAGCGATATTTCTGCGGTTTTATAAGCTCTTGTTAGTGGGCTTGAATAAACGTGGGTTGGGTCAATGCTTTCATCGGTGAATCTTTTTAATAGCCTTTGACTTTGATCGACACCAACTTCCGAAAGATCAAAATCCATCTTCCCTTGCCAGCGTCCTTCAGCATTAGCCACAGATTGAGCATGCCTAATTAAAATCAACCTCATTTTATTTTTTCCTTTTTCATAGGCTCCTACCGCAAAGGCTGGGTTTGAGATTTATATTTATTTAGAAACCATTCAATAACAACTAGAAGCCCAGCAAAAATCATTAGAACTGTGGAAAGCTGAAAGGCTCTTCCCATTGCTGTAGCATACGCCGTTCTCAAACCAACATCCTTAAGCTTCTCGGCATCTGATAAATCCGCTTCATACCCTAATCCCGCCATGACCGACACTACTATAGCCGTAGGTATTGCTATTCCGACAACATGCGCACCATTCCTTGTCAAATTTAGAAATGCAGAAACAATGCCATACCGATTTCTACCCGCACTTCCCATGATGGCACTAGTATTAGGAGCCATAAAAATACTCATTCCCATGCCGGACAACCCTGATGCTATTCCAACCAAAACAAGCGGAGAATTGAGGCTTACTTCAGAGAACAAATACATCGCTAACGAAGAAAAAGCCATCCCGATAACTGAAGGAATAGTTGTCCCGACCTTATCAGCTAGACGCCCACTGATTGGACCAAAAATAGCCAAAGCTATTGCCCCAGGTAATAGATATAAAGCCGCCATTGCAGTTGTCAAACCCAGCCCTGAAACCAAATAAAATGGCATTAAGAAAAAAGTACTAGATCCGGCAGCAAAAGATATAAACCGCGATGAAGATCCTAGAGAAAAAGATACTGACTTAAATAAATTCAATGGAAGCATTGGGTTGTTAGTGGTTTTCTCTCTTAAAAGGAACCCAACGAAAAGCAGTATGGAACAAAGAAACCCTAAAATGATATATGGGGAGGATAGAGTTAGTTTATTAAGAAACGTTATAGATAACATTAGCGACAAAAGAAACAAAGCTGAAAGCATAGTTCCAAGCCAATCGAAAGAGCTAATCCCCTCGCCTTTCTCAGTACTTTTCTTATCGTCAGGAGTTAATACAATCATCGCCACAAACATTGCGATAATTCCCACAATTGTTATAAAGAAAAAGATCGCCCTCCATCCAAAATAACTATCGATAATTCCTCCTATTACAGGCCCTCCAATCGCTCCTAATCCAACAATAGTCATATGTAATCCAAGGGCCTTGCCTCTCTCATCATCTGGAAAGGAACTCGCCACCATTGCCATACCATTGGCCTGAAGAGCGGATGCTCCGACTCCCATGAAGATTTTGCCTAGAAGCACCATCCAAAACTCTTGAGACAATCCCGTCAGGAAAGTCGCGCAACCAAAAACCAGCAAACCCCAAACCCAAATCCTTTTCCTGCCTATCGAATCTGCGATTGCTCCTGCTGGCATCATCAAAGCACTAACACTGAGCATATAAGCAATAGCCATCCATTGAGCAGTAGGAATATCGGCGCCAAAATGCTCAGCAATGCTTGGAACAACAATAGAAGTTGCAGACTGCTCAACGACAGTTATAAAAGTTCCTACTGCGATTGCAGCATAAATCCACCATCTATAGGAAGGTTTATCTTGAATTTGACTTAGCAGGGATAACTTTAAGATGTTTTTATGATCCTATCCCTTCAATGTGAATTTCTCCATTGTGGTCAGCTACGAAAAGGCTTTGAAAATCGTATCCTCTGCGCTCAAGTTCTTCACTACCACCGGCCCTTCTGTCCATAATGGACAGCACTTTTACAACTTCGCACCCTTCATTTTCTACTGCTTCTATCGCGTGAAAAAGACTACCCCCTGTTGTACAAGTGTCATCAACCACGGCAACCTTTTGACCTCGAAAAAAATGTCCCTCGATATTTCTTCCACCACCATGAGTTTTCTTTTCTTTTCTAACGATAAGCGCAGGAACAGGATTTCCTTCAATATAGCTCATAGTGCTAACGGAAGACACAATTGGGTCTGCACCTAAAGTAGGACCTGCCAAGGCATCTACTTTGGACTCATATAAAATTGGCAAAAAGCACTTAGCTGTCAAGAATGAACCTTCAGGGTCAAGCGTCAACAGGCGACCATCAAAGTAGTAGTTGCTTTTGGCTCCTGATGAGAGGGTGAAATCACCAAACAACAGCGCCTTTCGTTCCTTTGCAACTTCCAATAATCTTTCTAGATCACTCATGTTCAAAACAACACCTGCCCTATAAATATTCAAATCAGTGAATGATATAGCTTTTTCTTCAGAATGTATTCATAAACGGACTGAGGAACCATGTCCTTTACATCAGCACCTTTTTGTATAAGTTTTCTAATCTCACTCGATGAAATCAAAGATGAGTTGGCATCAATAGTTCTTATTGAGTATCTTTTTTGTCTTTTCAGGTATGCCTCTGAACTATCGATTTTAATTCCTGGCCTCGTCAACCCGATCACTTCGCATTCCGAGTGAAGTGCATTGGCATCGGTCCAATTATCCATATCAATAATTGAATCTATACCCAAAAGGACAACTACAGCATGGCCGTCTTTTTTGAAATGCTTTACTGAATCCACAGTATAAGAAGGACCGGGGCGAAGAATTTCAATATCTGAAACCTCCAAAAAAGGAAATTCTTCAATTGCCAAAGATACCATCTCATATCTATCTGATTTTGAGGCTGTTAAATTGGTTCGCTTTAAATAAGGATCACCTGCAGGAATCATTATCACTTTATCTAATTCAAGCGTCTGATATGCTGAATTAGCAGCTTGAATATGCCCATTATGTATGGGATCGAAAGTCCCACCAAATAGCCCCAGCAACACTGCGAACTCCTAATTGCAATAAAGATTTTTCTTGATTTCGTCTATTTAAGAAAAGGATACAGGATATGAATTTAAATTCCTGATACCCTAAACCAAACTTGTAGGTTAAGAGATTTTGCTTGATGAAGTATGACTATATAGTTATTGGTGCGGGTTCGGCTGGCGCCATTTTAGCAACACGGCTCTCAGAAAATCCTGACAACTCCGTACTCCTTCTTGAAGGAGGGCCTGACTACCCAAACTTTGAAAATCTACCAGATGACGTGAAATATGGGTACGCAACGGGAACTGATTTGGCCGTTGGTGACGAACATGATTGGGGTTACACAGCTAGTGTAAATAGTGTAGATGAAATTCCAGATCGCATGATACGGCTCCCAAGAGGGAAACTGACTGGCGGCACGAGTTCAATAAACGGGCAAATATTTTTACGGGGCCTGACCTATGATTTTAACGATTGGTCGACACATGGCTTAACTGATTGGGACTATCAAAACGTATTGCCTTATTTCAGAAAACTGGAAACAGATTTAGATTTCGGAGGCGACTTTCACGGAAAAGAAGGACCGATAGTAGCTCGTAGATTTCCGGAAAGTACCTGGACAGAACCACAAAAAGCTTTTTATCAAGCCTGTTTAGACAGAAAATATGAAGAAACAAAGGATTTTAATCTTCCCGACGCAACCGGGGTGGGAGCATTTCCTTGCAACAACCCGAATGGTATCCGAGTAAGTACTGCTCTTGGTTACCTTTCACAATCAAGACACCGTATGAATTTCACTTTGCGTTCACATTGCACTGTAAAAAAATTGATTGTCACAAAGAACAAAATCACAAGTATTGAAGTTGAAAGTGGAGGAGATCTTTTCCAAGTTGAAGCAGAAACTGTAATTCTATCCGCTGGCAGTTTGGCTAATCCCAAAATATTGATGTTGTCAGGAATAGGTCCAGCGGAAAATTTAAAATCGTGCGGAATAAAACCTTTGCTAAACTTAAAAGGAATCGGGAAAAATCTTCAGGATCATCCTCAAAACTTTGTACATGCCAAAGTAAAAAGCTTGAAATCCTTAGACACCAGTTCGCCACGACTACAAGTTGCCTTGAGATACTCATCCAGAGAATCAAAATTAACAGACGATATGATGATGTGGATGGGATCGTATGCGATAAACGGCGACTATAGGGATATTTTGTCGTCTGGTACTTCTGACAATAAACTTCAAGTTGAAGTAACCGGCATACAGATTACAATTTCTCTTTACCTAGCCACAAGCAGAGGGTCCGTAACCCTCAACCCAGCAAACCCAAATGGCAACCCGGTTGTTAATTTAAACCTGCTCCATACTGATAGCGACGTTTCTAGAATGGCTGAAGGTGTGGAAATAGCTTCTGAAATTATGGAAAGCCCTTCTTTAGAAAATATAGTAGAGGGACGAACGAGCCCCCCAGACGGTATTTTTAACGACAAATCTCAGTTTCACAAATGGCTCCGTTCTTCAACAACCACAGGAAATCATTTAACTAGTACATGCGCAATGGGAATCGCTTCCGACGAATTTGCCGTCGTAGATGAATCTTGTCGTGTATTCGGACTCGATAATCTATACGTAGCTGACGCCTCCATAATGCCGAAGACCGTTAGGGCAAACACTAATGTAACAACGATGATGATTGGAGAGAGGTTAGCCGATTTTCTAAATAATGAAAAATAATGGAAACCGAACCCGTGCAATTTGAAATTTTTCTGCTATTCTGTAGCTCACTTTCTGAAGGCAAATATTTAAGGTAAGTTTGGAGCGGCGCGCATGGTTAGCACTACAACCAACACAGAAATTAGTCTCATGGCCCACCTAATGAGGCGAGCTGGATTTGGAGCTTCCAGAAACGAACTGGAAGAAAGACGTGGAAAAGGGTATGAAGAGACAGTCGAAGAATTATTAAATCCTTCAAATCAAACACCTGTGGACATCTACGAATTCCTCAGATACTACCCTATGTGGTGGAAGCCCGGCACGATGGGTGGACTGGGTCAAGCACCTTGGGTTTGGACAATGATAAATACAGAATCACCACTCCAAGAAAAATTGTGTATTTTTTACCACAATATATTCGCTACCGGAGTAGCAAAAGTTGACCACTATGACGAAATCCAAGACATGATAGATATGTTCAGAGAAAAAGGTCTTGGTCACTACAAAGATATTTTACTTGAGGTAGCCAAAAGCCCTGCGATGATTTATTGGCTAGATAATAACGAAAACCACGCAGACTCTATAAATGAAAATTGGGGTAGGGAACTACTTGAGCTTTTCACTATGGGCGTGGGTAATTACACTGAAGAAGACGTACAAGAATGTTCAAGAGCATTCACCGGTTGGACCTTAGAACACAAATTACCTAGGTTCCATATGGGTAGGTGGGATTGGGAATTTAAATTCGTTGAAGATGATCACGATTATGGGCAAAAGGAATTTCTCGGCCATAAAGGAAATTTCGACGGGGAAGAAGTCATCGACATAATTCTGTCCAAGCCTGCTACTGCTGCCTTTATAGCTAGGCATTTATACAATTTTTTCGTTGAAGATGAACCTCAAGTGCCTGCTTGGTCCGTCGTCCCACCAAACAATCCGGGCGCAGTCGAGTTTTTAGCCAAGGAATTAATGGACAGCGACTATCATATGGAAACGGTTCTTAGAAAACTATTTAATAGTGACTTTTTTAAAGAAGCTCAATTTTCTAGAGTGAAAAATCCTACTGAAGTTGTTGTGAGTACGCTTAGACTCGTGGGAGATAGCAGTCTGCCTGGGCCAGATATCTTGGACTGGACTGGTCAAATTGTTTATATGGGCCAGGATCTTTTGAACCCTCCAAGTGTTGAGGGGTGGCATTCTGGAATCGAATGGATTAACAGTGGCACCCTCATGAAACGTACAAACTTTATGTCGGAGATGATAAGCGACTATTCTCGCCCCGGTGTCAAAAGCATAATTGACCAAGTCAGCCGATCAGCCTCCAAACCAGAAGAGGTGGTAAACGCCTGCCTTGATGTTATGGGCCCATTAGAAATAGCTGAGAAAACACACTCTGAACTTTTGGAGCATGTTTCTTCTCAAGGTGACTTTGACTGGCAATCCAGCGGGGTCACAAGGACTTTAGAGCTACTACAACTTATCGTCGCGACTAGAGAATATCAATTTGCATGACTAGTCCAGATTTAGAAAGACCAAGAGAGCATGGAGAAGACATATTATGAGTGAGCCTACATCGAAAGACCCTGTGATAGTTGTGGTTCAATTATCCGGTGGCAATGATTACATGAACACGGTGGTGCCACACAGCAACTCTTTGTACAGAGACTATCGGCCCTCCGTAAACATATCTGAATCAGACGTAATAGAGCTTACATCTGACATCGGTTTCCACCCAGCAATGGCACCATTGGCAGACATGTACAAAGAAGGCAACGTTGCAGTAATCCATGGAGTTGGTTACGAAAATTCTCCACGATCGCATTTCAGGTCCATGGACATTTGGCACACATGTGAACCAGAAACACTCGGAACTGAAGGCTGGCTGGGACGGGCAATCAAACAGATTGACCCCAACAAAGAAAATGTCGTAACGGCAGTGAGCATGGGCCCTTCTTTATATCGTGCCCTCGTTGCTCCTGACGTTCCTGTAGCCACTGTAGAAAATTTAGACAATTATGGTCTTTTGACCGATATTTCACCGGAACAAAAAAGAGATAGAGTACTTGATAGATACAAGAAAATGTATTCACCCATGATTGGTTCTGGTCCTGTCATGGAATTTCTCGGCCAAACCGGACTTGACGCTATGAAAGGCGCTGACATATTAAATGTGGCACCCAGCATGTATTCTTCAACCGTAGAATACGCAGACACATCTATAGCAAAAAAACTTAAAGGTATCGCTCAAATACATTTAGCGAATTTGGGTACGAGGATTTTTTACTGCGACCTGGGAAGTTTTGACACTCATGCAGACCAGCTTTCAACCCACAACAAACTTTGGTCCTCAGCCTCCACAGCCATTAGGGATTTCTTTGATGACCTAGAACAACACGACGCGGCAGATAATGTGACTATGTTTTTATTCTCAGAATTTGGTAGAAGGGTATATGACAACGGGGCAGGAACAGATCATGGAGCTGGGGGAGTATGCCTGGCGATCGGCAAAAATGTTAAGGGTGGCGAGTATGGGCAATATCCATCGATGAAGGAAGGCGATTTAGACCAAGGCGATTTAGTGCCTGATCTGGATTTTCGTAGTGTATATACGACACTCGCAGAAGACTGGATGCGGCTAGACCCGGTACCAATCGTCGGAGGAAATTTCGAAAAGCCAAAATTTATGGCCACTTCAAATTGAAATTAGTCGGACAGGAACTTTAAAAATGCTAACTACATCCGCAAAGGGAAGAGCTTTTGACTACAACCGGGTCGTGGGAGGTAGGGCCTTTAGGGGAATAATTTATGCTACTCAGGGTTTAGGTGACGACTTGTATGTCGTCTTACGAGATACCTACGGTTCAGACATACTGAAACTGACTATTGGCCCCTCGCTGGATGATGAAGAAATTTCTCTTTCGTTTAGAGAAGTACACGAACAAAATTTTGATGGTTCGTGGCCAAGTTGCGCTGTTTTTAACGGGGAAAACCTTTTAGTTACTGATGAATTAAAAAATGTCATAAATGTGTTTAGCCCTGACGGTGAACTTGTCAAAACCATAGGGGGTTCAGGAAACGGGCCAATGGAATTTGCCCGACCTTCCGGAATCGATATAGATTCAGATTTAAATGTTTATGTGGCCGATACACTCAATCATCGGGTCCAAAAGTTTTCAACAGATGGTTCCTTTATAAAAGAATGGGGGAATTTTGGTGAGAGCGAAGGTCTAATGAAGGCCCCTTGGGGTATTTGTGTGGACCACAACGATTTTATTTACGTAGCAGACCATAAGAATCATAGAATTCAAAAATTTGATTCCGATGGCAATTTCGTAATGTCCGTGGGGGAATTCGGGTCCGCTGCAAATTCATTGGATCACCCTGCGGATGTCTCTGTAGATAAATCTGGTGACATTTACGTTGCCGATTGGGTAAACAACAGAATACAAATTTACGAACCTGACGGCGCCCACGTTGCAAATTTAAATGGTTCGGCAATAGAACTCTCAAAATGGCAAAAACAATATGTAAACGCCAGCCCCGACGTATACAAAGCCCGAAGGAGAGTGGCAAGTTTAGAACCTGAGACGCTTTTTGCTTTACCAACTTGCGTTAATTTCGACGAATCTAAATCTAGGCTACTAGCGGTAGATTCACAAAGATGGCGAATCCAAATATACGACAAAGTTAATAATTACAGCGATCCTCAATTCAACATCTGATCGGTATGCCGTCACTCTTTCCTTACATGGTATAGGCTCATCAAATGTCAAACATTCTGAATGTTAATATTTATGTAACATTTATTAATTTAACCTGTCATTGACTTTCATAATATAATATTGGTAGTGCATTGCGGGCGGCTTTGTCCGTAGAGCCAAATTGAAATATTGTGTGGAGGTTTCTCATGCGCAAACGAGGTTCCATGTTTTTGTTGGTTGGCGCCATTTCAGCGCTCATGCTGACAGCGGCGATTGGGTGTAGTTCTTCAGAAGAAGAATCGACAGCAGCTCCAGCAGCAGCTCCAGCAGCTCCAGCAGCAGCTCCAGCAGCAGCTCCGGCGCCTGCAACTCAGCCTGCTCCAGCAGCAAAAACCACAAATGTCTACGGACGTGAAATGCCAAGCGACGCTGCTCCTATGGCAGATCAATTCCTTAAAATTAACTACGAAAAAGAAGGTGAAGCCCTAGAGTTCCCGGTTAGTGTGTACAACTCTGCCGCAGGAGGAATCCAGAGTGGATTTAGCCTGGCTCTACTGAGCACAGACCTTTCAACTGTCCCTGGTGGAGCTACCAGCTGGTCCTCTTCAGCCGACATGAAGACCTGGACATTTAACATTGATCCGGACCTTACTTGGAGTGACGGTGTTCCAGTGACTGCTCATGATTATGTGTATACATGGCAATACTATGCTGACCCAGAACACGCTTATGACTTCACCTGGTACTTTGGAATGCTAGAAGTGGAAAACTATGGAGCCGTTGAAGCGGGTGAAAAGCCCCTAGACTCTCTTGGGGTAACAGCCAGCGACGACAAGACTCTTGTTTTCCAATTGGATACCCCGGCACCATATGTGCCTGGTTTCATGATGTACGGTTCACCTTTAGCAAAACATGCAGCTGAAAAACATGGTCAGTATTATTCAAATGACCCAGAGACTACCGTGTCCAGTACCCCTTGGATCCTGAAAGAGTGGATACCAAATCAGCATGCAGAATTTGAACCTAACGTTAACTACACCGGCAAGCTACTGCCTTATATTGAAAACTACAAGGCAGTTTATGGAGAACGTAAATTTGATGCTTACCTGGCAGGTGAAGTGGATACGATTAACGGTCCATTCACTCCAGCTGACCAAGAGTATCTGATGAACGATGCCGGACTTATGAAAGAAAGAGGTTTGTCTCCGGGTGACTTCAGGACTCATTACCTCTTCTTTGACAACCAGAGCGCTCCTTTTAACGATGTACGAGTAAGACAAGCTTTTGCCAAAGCTATTGATAGAGATGCAATCATCAAAAACATTGTTGGAGAAGCTGCTGGTGAACCCAGATATGGTGTCCTAATTCCTGGATTCCCAGACGCAGCTGGACCAGACAAGCTGAAGCAGTATCAAGGACTTGATGTTGCCGCAGCCCAGAAACTAATGGCTGATGCAGGGTTTGCAGACGGAGCAGGATTCCCCAAGCTAGAAATGGCTCTAAGGCAGGAAACCGAATTGTTCCAAGCAACAGCAGCAGCCGTTGCCCAGCAACTTAAAGAAAATTTAGGTGTTGATGTAACTATCAATAATATGGACAGAAAGACATACATGGCTGGCCTGAATGCTCATGAGCTCACATTCGCAATGGTTTCATATGGATTTGACTACGTAGATGCTTCCAACTTCATGGGAGTTTTCAAAACAGATGGTCGACACAATTGGAATAACGAGGAATTTGAGAACCTGAGAATTGAAGCTGGCGCAATGGCACTTTCTGATGAAAGATCAGCTAAAATGCTTAAATTGCAGGAGATTCTTTCTGAGGATGTAGGAAGCGTATTTTTCTGGTCTCAGATTCAGAACCAGTTGCACAAGCCATACCTAAAAGGTACGTGGCGTGAAACAAACGAAGCTGGGTGGGCAGGTCTTCAGTTCCCGAACTGGAATCCTGGTTTCGGAGCCCAGAACATATATGAGGTCTATGTCGGCTCGAACGTAAATGAGCACACACGATCGGCTTACTAGCCTCATGAAAAATTCTTGCTGAAAAGCAAGAAGAAAAAAAGATGAATTATGAGCGGCCTGCTCGATACAGTTTTGTGTCAGGTGGGCCGCTCTTTTCGGGAGGCTCAAAGTGGATATACAATCCATTCGCGCACAAATACCAGCGCTTGCAAGTTGCACTTATCTCAATTGCGGGACTTTCGGCCCCACACCCACCACCGTGGCGGAAGAGGCTGTAAGGCTGACTCGCCTTATAGAAAACAAGGGCCCATATGATCGAGATGTCAACGATGAAATCTTAGGGTTGTTTGAACATTCAAGAAGGGATTTTGCTAAATATGTTGGGGCAACACCAGACGAAATAGCTCTGACCAGGAATGTTTCAGACGGAATCAACATTGTGGCCTCTGGGTTCGATTGGTCTCCCGGTGATGAAGTAATTATTACCAACGAGGAACACCCAAGCGGTTCCCTCCCATTTTTGAATTTGACGGAACGTTATGGTGTTAAGGTAAAACTCCTTACCTTTCAAAGCAATGTGGAACGTCTTTTAGCCGATTTAGACGATTTGGTATCTGACAAGACCAAATTAGTTTTCCTCAGCCACGTTTCTACTGTAGACGGTGCTAGATTACCAGCCAAAGAAGTAGGTGAATTCCTAAAACTGAAGAATATTCCTTACATGCTAGACGGAGCTCACGCAGTCGGGCAATTTCCCGTTTCAATGAAGGATCTTGGATGTGACTTTTACGCTGGATGTGGACACAAGTGGCTTTTATGCCAGCAGGGCACCGGATTCCTGTATATAGCAGAAGATTGGATAACGAAGCTAAAGACCAGTTGGGTAGGTTGGGGGATGGCAGAGGATTATGACCTTGACTCTTTATCCTACACAAGTCTCAAGACGGCGCAGCGTTTTGAATTTGGTACAAGATACTGGGCGACACATGCTTCTGCAGTCAAGGCTTTAGAATTTCACAACAACATCGGGCCAGAAAATATATATACAAGAAGCCACGATTTGGCGGCCCAATTAAAAAGACGCTTAGCAGACATACCTGGAATTACCATCAAAACACCAATGGATAGGTTGGATAGTACTGGGATTGTCTGTTTTTCTACAGCAGGACTTAATCACCCAGAGCCCGGTAATTGGCTATGGAAGAATCATAGAATCCTAACTGCCCACAACCCAGATACAAAATCAATGCGGATAGCCGCAGCTTTTTATCTATTAGAAGATGAAATAGATTTACTTGCAGATAAATTGTCGGAGCTTGCATCGTAACATGAATGAAGTGAAAATCTAGGCATGATTAGATATTCCTTAGGAAGGCTACTTGGGTTACTTGGATCCGTCTTGATAATTTCTTTGATTCTATTCCTGGCGGTTAGATGGCTACCTGGTACACCTTGGAACGAGGGAGAAATACCGTTACAAGGGCCCGCGAAAGAAAACATGATGAAAAAGTATGGGCTGGACCAACCCATTCATGTTCAATATGCAAAATATCTATGGAATTTGCTTCATTTAGACCTTGGAAATTCCTTCATATATAAAACGGATACTGTCTGGCAAACAATTGCTCGAGGCTGGCCTGCAACGGCTAAAATTGGGGCTTTCACTCTCTTAATCGCCTTTTCGATTGGGATACCTGTAGGTATTATTGCTGCCCTTCGTCAAAATAGTCTTCTTGACTACACGGTCACATTTTTAGCTACAACAGGAATTACTGTTCCTAATTTCGCAGTCGCAGTATGGCTAGTTATGTTTGTTTCGGTGAAAATGGACCTTCTACCAACTCAAGGTTGGGGAACTTGGCAACATATTGTCCTACCTGTAGTTGCCTATTCGTTGGCCCCGACAAGCCTTATTGCGCGTTTTACTAGGGTTAGCATGCTAGAAGCCATGAGATCAGATTATATCCGGACTGCACGAGCCAAAGGGCTAGCAGAACCGGTAGTCATCATGCGTCATGTGTTTAAGAACGCTTTGATCCCGATTATTACTTTGGTTGGGCCATTAATTCCAAATCTTATGACAGGAAGTATTTTTATAGAAAACACTTTTGGAGTACCTGGAATTGGCCGGCATTTCGTTACCAGTATTTTTGATAGGGACTACCCGGTTATTATGGGTATTTTCATGCTTGTGGCTGTTTTATTTGGGTTAACTTATTTCATCAGTGACATCCTATACACTTGGGCAGATCCTCGAGTGCGGTTAACGGATCGTAAAACATGACTAGTCTCAAAGAAGCAGAAGAAAGAGGACAAAAGAGGCGGAAAGCTAATTTTATGTGGCGTTTCAAGCGCAACAAATTAGCTGTCATTGGTTTCTGCGTTGTTGTGGTGTGTTTATTTATAGCAGCTTTTGCAAACTTTTTGGCGCCAACTTCTTACGATGTAGGAAATCTAACAGAAGCAAGGCAACCTCCTAGTTGGGGACACATCTTTGGAACTGACGCCGTGGGCAGAGATTACTTAAGCCGAATTATATATGCCACAAGAACATCAATTATTGTCGCTTTGGGAGTGCAAGTTATAACCCTGAGTATTGGAATAAGTTTAGGTACGTTGGGCGGCTATTTAGGTGGCTGGGTGGATCAAGTGGTGGTGAGAATAATAGAAATTGCGACTGGAATTCCCGCTCTTTTAATCGCAATGTTCATTATGGGTTTACTTGGCCATTCAATGTGGAATGTGATATTTGCCTTGGGCATCTCAGGGTGGGTTGTAGAAACACGTATAACCCGAGGTCAATTTTTGGCTTTCAAAGAGAGGGAATTCGTAATTGCGGCCCAAGCAATTGGAGCAAACAGATTTAGGGTGGCTTTCAGACATATTTTCCCTAATATCATACCTATTTTGGCTGTGCTGCTCGCATTCCAAGTACCAGCGGTAATCTTCAACGAAGCCGGACTAAGCTTTTTAGGACTCGGAATTGATGAGCCGGTGCCAAGCTTAGGAAAGATGATCTCAACAAGCCTTGGCTATGTTAGGACGTACTGGCATATGGGTCTATTTCCTAGTTTGATGATCGCCATAATCACTATGGGTTTCACTTTCGTTGGTGATGGTCTAAGGGACGCCTTAGACCCCACAATGAACAGATAGTAACTTAGTCCCTTTGATTCATATATCTTTATCGCTTCACTAGTCAGGCACGAACAGTTATCCTTATTTTAAGTAAAATAAATAACTGGATAATTCACCTCCAACTTAAACAAGCACAAGGTTTACTTATATGGTTCAATTTGAAAAGGAAACAATTGCTCGGCAGTGGCAGTCGTTGGATATAGAGAACGATCTACTCTCAGATGCAGCGAGAGGTATTGGTGCGGGAAGTGCCACTGATGCTGGACGTTTTTGGAGGCTTCCCACAGACCATCCAGACCCTATTGTTCTAGCCGGTGGAATCCCAGACGACACTGCTCTTCCCACAAAAGATTTAGTTGAAAGCTTCTCAAAATCAATAGAAGATAATTTCCGTGATTCTCTCATGTACGGGGGTTGGTTTGGCTATGAAGGTCTGCGTCAGTTAATAGCCGATCGACAAAACAAAATAGAAGGCACAAAACTTCTGGCTGATAATATCATCATGCACAACGGAAGTTCAGGGTGTCTAGAAAATGTATGTAAAGCTTTTATTGGACCTGGTGACATAGCCATTGTCGAATCTCCAAGTTATTCAGGGACCGTGAGGGCGATTAGGGGATTCCAAGCCGATGTCATAGAGGTTCCCATGGACAAAGAGGGAATCAATCCTGATTTATTTAGAGAAACTGTCGAATCATTAGTGGCCGAAGGAAAAAGAGTAAAACTTTTCTATACCATTCCCGATTATCACAATCCGATGGGTAATGTGACAACCTTAGAAATCCGAAAAGCAATTCTTGAAATCTGCGCAAAATACAAGATCCTTATAGCAGAAGATGCTGCTTACACTGAACTCTATTACGACACTCCTCCCCCTCCATCTTATTATGCTCTATCGGACGGACATGGCGTCATTAAAATGTGCAGCTTTAGCAAAATATTAGCAACTGGATTGAGATCTGGTTGGATACAAGCACGAGACGAACTAGCTGAACCTTTAACAAAAGTAAGATTCGACATGGGAAACAGCCCGTTAGTTCACTATGCCCTTGCCGACCTAATTGAATCGGGAAAACTAGATGCCCATATCATCTCTATGCGGAATTTGTATAAGTCCAAATGTAGAACAATGATTGACTCCTTGAGAAAATACTGCGGCCCATATGTGGAATTAGACGAACCAGAAGGAGGTTATTTCCTTTGGGTCAAATGCACAAAAACAAAAGCTTTTGACTTAATACAAGCAGCGGCAGAAGAAGGGGTTGTTTTTCCTCTAGGATCTATTTTTTATGTCGATAGTTCGTTAGATGATGCTCATTTCAGATTGGCTTTCACTCGTGCTCCTTTCGAACACCTCGAGGAAGCCAGTAAAAGAATTGGCAAGGCCTTCGAAAAGGTCTTAGATAGTCAGAATTAACTGTAACTAATAAGTTTCCATCAGAAAATATGGGGTTCAGAGCATGATAATTGGAGTTCCAAAAGAAATAAAACCTGATGAAAATCGAGTTTCTTTGCCTCCTGATAAAGTAGAGGTTTTAGTAACGGATGGGCATAAAGTTTTGGTTGAATCGGGGGCCGGCCAAGGTTCTCGGTTTTCAGATGATAATTACCTTTATGGCGCGGGAGCTACGATCGTTTCAGATCCCGCCGAAATATACGGTTCAGCGGAACTTATAGTAAAAGTTAAAGAACCTCAACCAAGTGAATTCGAATTAATCCAAGATGGTCAGACGGTATTTACATATCTCCATTTGGCTGCAGAACTTGACCTACTTGACTGCATGTTGAAAAAAAATGTGACTGGGATTGCCTATGAGACTGTGGAAGACAATAAAGGACGATTAGGTTTGCTTCACCCTATGAGCGAAATAGCCGGTCGATTAGTATCACAGGTTTCAGCTCGGTTGCTTACAAACATAGAAAGTGGAGTGGGAAAACTTCTTAGCGGGGTACCTGGTTCAGGAAACTGCAGCGCTTTCATAATCGGCGGTGGTACCGTCGGCCTGAATGCCGCGATGGCTTTAATGGGAGCCGGAGCAGATGTCACAGTTGCTGATATCAACCTCGATAGAATCAGGGATATCGATACCCTTACCAAAGGACAAGTCAAAACCATCTATCCAACACCAGCTGCATTGGCAGAAAAAATTAGCCATTCAGAAGTGGTTGTTGGAGCCGTCTTGGTGCCTGGAGCGAAAGCCCCGAAAATAGTTAGTCGCGATATGGTAAAAGACATGATGCCAGGCGGGGTAATCATCGACGTGGCAATCGATCAGGGTGGCTGTGTTGAAGATATCAAACCTACGTCACATCAAAACCCTACTTACATTCAAGATGACATCATTCACTATGCTGTGACCAACATGCCGGGAATAGTAGGTCACACAGCCAGTATTTCACTGTCAAATGCCACCCTCCCATATGTGCGATCAATTGCATCAAGCGGGTTGCAAAAAGCTGTGACTACAGATTCCAGCCTAGCAAAAGGGGTAAATACCTTAAACGGGCATATAACACACCCTGCTTTAGCCGAAAGTTTAAGCATGACCTTCCAAGATCTAGAAGAAATGCTTTCGTGATTTTCTACAGGACCTAAAGAATAATTAAAAGGAATAAGCACATGGTCTCCGCGACCGTTTGCAATATTAAACAGGAAACCCCCTCTACAAAATCATTTGATTTGATCCCGACGAGTGGGGAAATTCATTTTTTGCCAGGACAATGGATTGACCTTTCTATTCTAATAAATGGCCATACAGAAGTGGCTGGATATTCTATTACCTCGAACCCTGCCCATAATTCGTCAATATCGCTTGCAGTAAAGGATGTCGGCGACGATTTGGTAACTCGATACATTCACGATTCGATGGTAGATGGAGATATTGTTTCTCTCGGTGTTGGGGGAACGTGTACATATAGTTCAGATAAAAGGAACACACTATTACTCGCGGGAGGGATAGGTATAACTCCTTTAATAAGCATTTTCAAATACATTGGAGAAACTACTTCTCACAAAGCTTTGATTTTTCACAGCGTATCTTCTTCGAAGGAATTTCTTTTTCAGAAGGATATCGAGACTCTTTGCTTAAAATACCCTGAGCGCCTTTTCTACAAACAAACCATCTCGGAAAAGTTTCAACAATCAATCGATACTGGCTTTGGCAGAATTACGAAAGATGCTTTGCAAATGTTGTCTTTATCTTGTTTTGATACGGTTTTTTTATGTGGCCCGAATAAATTTATCAGTGACCTTTCCGAATGTTTAATTGAAATTGGTCTTGATGAAAGCCAGATCCATTATGAAAAGTGGTGGTAGCTTTAATTGGCTACTTTTAATAGATTCTTAGTGTCCATTAAAAAACCCTTACTCTCTGGTCTTTAAAGTATTTCCAGTCGAATTCATAACCCCAACCAGGGTTTTCAGCGAGATTAACCTCTCCGTTAAGAGGTATTGGTGGATTTAAGAGACCTATTTCCTTTCCGATAGCATCCCTGCTTCCGTCTGGAAAATACTCATAGTAAGAAGTGTTACTAATTCCTGCCACTAATTGAGCGTGAACATGACCAAATAATCCGCCCGGGCCATTTAACTCAATATTTATTCCGACTTTCTCAAGTTCTTTTGCGATTCTCAAAATCCCGGTGGTCCCATGTCTAGCATTTCCTCTTACTATGTCAACAGCTCCTTCCCTAACCCACTCTCTCATAATGACAAAATCATTCATTAGGGTTTCGAGTCCCAAAATTGGAATTTCAGACACTGAACAGAGTTTTTTCAGTAACCCTAATTTCCTATCATTAAGTGGCTCTTCAAACCATTCAAATCCCTGTTGATGTAATTGATCAGCCACCTCAATTGCCTCATCAAGGGAATAAGAACAGCCAGCAGCGTCATGTAACAAAACAATTTCATCTCCTACGGCAGCTCTAACAGATTCAAAGGCTATTATGTTTTCCTCTGCGGTCCACGCAAAATGATCTTTGAGAACTTTAAATCCTTTCCCAATTCCGGTTTTGGCATCTTCAATTAATGAATCCAAATCCGGACCACGGTAGTTGTAATATGCCTTAACTGGTTTATCGGGGTGAGAAATAAGGGAGGAAACGGATTTGCTCTGTATTTTTCCTTCTATATCCCATAAGCAATTATCAAATGCTCCAAACCACCCAGGAGGCATGAAGATCATCCGAGTAGCCGTGCTTAACATATCGAATAAATAGTCTCTGTTCGTAGGGTCTTCCCCTATCACGAGATATTTTAAATATGAGAGAGCTTCCTCGCTCATAGTTGTGTATCTCGCATCTCCCACAGTGGAAATTCCCTCAAGACCTTCTTCTGTCATCACATGTAAGATGTGAATTCTTCCCACCGGGGATTCGAAATCGTATTTTTCCCATAGCTGACCAGTTTTTCGAAGCCTGAAATGTTGGGTGTTACTCTTAACTTCAAATTCGCTGATTTTTATATCTACGATTTTCATTTGTCTTGATTTCCCTTCTCTAAAGTCTTCTGTTTACTGTTCAGACTTGGGAAAACACGGCTTTTGAGTTTCTGATTTTTCTACAGCTTCTTTTTCTTCGAGTTCCGGCTTTTCTTTTCTCTTTTGGGCCATCCTTCCAATAAATTCAAAGGCATCTGTGGCCTGTGTTGGTCCTTCCTGGTTTTTTTCTGCCATTAGCTGAATGGGCACCTTTAGTAATATGGGATGGAGCCGACGGTCAGGTTCGAACTGACGACCTGCTGTTTACAAAACAGCTGCTCTACCACTGAGCTACGTCGGCATGGGTGTTTGCTACTAAGAGTCTAACTCAATAATAGTTATTTTGCTAAGTGAATTCGAAATCATTTTACTAGACTGATATTATTGGTTTCCTGTTTTCTTAAATACCTTATTTTATTTAAATTATGTTACTAATATATCTAATTCATCAGGAAATCTAATCAAACTGAAATGAGTGCCGAAATAATAGTCTATGGGGCCCAGATAATAACTGGGCTAGCTACTTTAGTGGTTGCTTTCGTCCTAGTTTTCCAGCTTAAACAACAACGATTGGTTGCACAACGAGAACTCGTATTGGATATTAATAAACAACGACAAGATCTTGCCATTGCTGTTGCTAACAACCCTGACTT
>ENA-UPTF01000308-UPTF01000308.1-marine-metagenome-genome-assembly--contig:-NODE-308-length-35469-cov-3.750961_pt1 | contig 35469 bp, 33 predicted proteins | sample MGYA00238166_ERZ767019 | MGnify/ENA primary metagenome ERZ767019 (study PRJEB28930, sample SAMN06266391) | marine metagenome | isolation source: Sea water from 250 m depth | place: Atlantic Ocean | study... | reverse complement strand
AATTTTCTGATTACACTTCATCAAGACTACCTAGAATTTTAGATGACAGTATGCATGCCGATTGGGCTGACTTTGATCAGGATGGAGACAATGACCTTCTTGTTGTCAATCGGTCCATTCAAAAAATATTTCGCGGATACCCTGAGGAAACTAGTTACTTTCTCGAAAATATGGGAGGGGGAAACTTCAAAAAACGGTCACATAAAATACTTCCTCGTTTACCTTCTATAAAAGCATATCTGTTAGATGGAAATGGGGATACTAGGCCAGATGCCTTGATCTTGACTAAAAGAGGGGTTTATTATTTCCAGGGGCGACGAGGTAAATGGAAATTTTCAGATGAAACAGAAAAACGTTTGCCTCGCTTTAGGCAGTTTAATCAAATGACTTTTGGTAATATTAATAAGGATCAATTCCTTGACCTATTTGGGTGGTCTAAAAATTCGAGTCGATTGTGGTTGAACCGTTTTAATTAGTTGTAGAAAAGTTTATTTAAAATTTTTTTAATTGGTATTTAACGAGAAACTATATGTCAAAATTTAAAAAATTGACCTTTCTTAAGGTGTTAACCACTGTGGCTTGGGCAGATGGCGAGGTGACTCAGTCTGAGCTTAATATTTTAAAGTCCTTTTATAGGAAATTTGATTTAGAAAAAAATGAGCTTGATGAATTGAAGCCTTATCTTCATGCACCCATTTCAAATAAAGAAAAGGATTTGTTGTATCGCCAGATGATTGCCGAACTTTCTACCCCAGCTGAAAAAAAAGAAATCATGAATGCCTTAGAAAATATGATGCGGGTACATAAAAGGATGAAGGGAGAAGAAAGGCAACTAGTTGAACAGTTCTCAGAATGGCTTGAAAAAACTTCTTTTACAAAAAAATCTTTTGGTCGGTTGAGAAATTTTTTCCAGAAAACTATATTTGAGCATGCTCGTGATCCAAACCCGGATATGGAAAAGTATTTTAAAAGACGGATATTAAAAAAGATCGAGCTGAAAACCTCGCATTCAGGATTTATTTCTAAACTGCCAGAAGACAAGCTTTATTTTCTCTGCCTGGTGGGTACTTTAATGGCCTCCATTGCCCATGTGGATAACCACTTGGATCCGGCAGAGAAAAAAGCTTTAAAAGTCTGCCTTTCAGAGCAATTTTCTCTTAAGGGAAAGGAATTGGCCCTGCTTTTTGAAGTGGTGGAGGAACAGGGACGAAAAGACTTTGATTTTCATGAGGTGATTTCTGAGGTTAATCAGTTGACTTCGTATAACGATCGGTTGCATTTCATGGAATGTCTTTTTGCAGTGGCGGCTGCAGATGGTGAAATCTCTCATGACGAAGCAGAGGAAATCAGAAAAGTTACGAAAGCTATGCGAATTTCTCATGATATTTTTATTAAGGCAAAGGTGCGTGCAAAAAAAGCCATCAAATAAAATAGTTAATACCAACTTTAATTAAAATGCAGCAAGATAAAAAGTTTTTAGGCATTATGTTTGAGTGTTGTAACATCTACCGCCGGATTTATATTAATAAGGACGGCAACGCTTATGAAGGTAGATGCCCAAAATGTTTTAGTGAGATAAAAATTATCATCGGCCCTGGTGGTTCAGAAAAAAGAATATTCCGTGCACGTTAGCCTCAAGATTGTTTTGTTAAGAATAACTTTCCTCGCAAAATCTAACCCATGAAAATTGTACTGCAAAGAGTGACAAGAGCTTCTGTTTCAGTTGAGGGCAAGGTCATTGCTGCAATTAATAAAGGACTCCTTATTCTATTTGGTGCGGAAAAGTTTGATAGTGATGACAAAATTGATTTTCTTGCAGAAAAGACATTGAACTTGAGAATTTTTCCTGATGAAAATGGGAAAATGAACCTGTCGTGTTTAGATATTTGCGGCGAGGTTTTGATAGTATCTCAATTCACTTTAGCGGCAGATTGCAAAAAAGGTCGGCGACCAGGATTTGATAATGCTGCATTAACAGCTGAGGCGCAGGTTCTATATCAAAATTTTGTTGATAAAATTTCAATGTCTGGCCTTAAAGTTGCTGAGGGTGAATTTGGAGCAGATATGCAGGTAGAATTGATCAATGATGGTCCAGTTACTTTTATTTTGGACCGTTAGCTATCAAGATTATTCTTATTTCTCACCAGATGTACGGATTCTTTTGGGTTTTTTGTTCATGTCATAGTTTTTTAACGTATCTGGTAATTTTAGCTTGGTAAAGTTTTTCCGTCCTAGCTGATATTTTTGGAATAATGGTTCCAAATTTTTTCCCATTTTCTTAAATAGATCCATTTTCTTTGCCTTATGGTAAATAATTTCTGCAATCAGAGTATTTGAAATTGCATCATTACCTTGGTTGAGATTGTCATAAACAATTCCCAATCTGTAATAAGCATCCCCAAACTCCGGATCAAGTTTTACAGATTGTTCAAGCGATTCTATTGCATTTTCAAAGTTTTCAAGATCTGATTGAATTCTACCAGCAGCATAATGGTTTTGGCTATTAAAGGGTTCAATTTGTATGGATTTAAAAATACTGTCCAACGCTTTTTCTTTATTCCCTAATTTCTCGTAAGCCCATCCCAAATTAGTTAATGTTTTTTCATCCCTTGAATCTATTTTGTAAGCTTTTTCCCAGGATTCCACGGCTTTTGCTATGTCATTATTTTTTGCATGGAGGACACCTAAGTTGTAATGCGCTATAGCATTTCTATTATCCTGCTTTAAAGCTTTTTGATAAGAAGTCATTGCTTTTTGCTTTTCACCCATTCTTTCATAAACGACACCCTTATTTATATGCACCTCGGTCATTAATGGATGAAGTTTGAGGGCTTTTCCCCAATAATCTAAGGCTTTCTTATTTTGGCCAATTTCGGCATGGGCAGCTCCCATATTATTAAAAACCACATGCATATTGCTGTTGCGGATTTTTGCAATTTTTAGAAGTTGTAGCGATTTTTTTATTTTCCCTGTTGTAATGGAAATAGAAGCAAGGTCGGTTGCAATATCTTTCTGGTCGGAATTAAGTTTAAAAGATTTTTTGAGAGCTTTTTCCGCATCAAAATATTTTTTTAAATAAAATAGGGCAATGCCTTTTTCACGGTAGGCTTCAGCGTAATCTTTTTTAAGACGAATTGCTTTCACCAATTCATTGTATGCTGAACTGTACTGTTCATTTTCAATATATACTCTTCCCAATTCGTAGTGCAGAGTCGGATTATTTGGTTCGTCTTGAATATTGAGGGCTAGCTCATTAATTTTGTATTCAAAAGAATCGCTTGGTGGACCACAAGCTACAAGTATTAAACAGAAAAGAGTAACTAGAATTAAAGGCATCCCCCCCCCTGGAGGTTAAATAATCATTATCAATATATAACGGGATAAAAGAAGGGTAAGTTTAATCTTGAATGGCATTCGGCCTTAAAATATCAACTTTAGAAGGGAATGGCTCCGCGTGCCACTTCCATGAGAAAAGAGGGGAAGAGGCCAATGGCTAAAACTGCAATGGAACTCACGGTTACCAAAGCCCGCATGCCTTTATGCATAGCAGGTTGTGGGGCGGATTCATCTTCATGAAAGTACATCATGACAATGACCCGCAGATAAAAATAAACGGAAACAATGCTTGCAACTACTGCTAAAACAGTGATCAGTATATAGCCTTTTTTTATAGCGGCATAAAACAAAAATAATTTGCCGAAAAAACCAGCCGTTGGCGGAAACCCGGCTAAAGAGACCATAAACAGGCTCATGGCCGCTGCTATAAAAGGACTGCGTTTTGCAAGCCCCTTAAACCGGTTTATGGAATTGCCTTCCAGTCCTTCTCCTTCCATCATAAATACCACTGCAAACGCACCAATATTCATAAATAAATAAACAGCAAGATAAAATAAGATACTCGCCATACCTTCTTGTGTGTTGGTAACAATTCCTATCAAGAGATAGCCAGCATGTGCCACACCCGAATAAGCTAGCATTCGTTTGAGGTCGTCTTGAAAAATAGCCGCTGTATTACCCACCAGCATGGTCAATACGGATGCTCCGAATAGTATTGGCATCCAGATTGTGTCCAGATCCGGAAAGGAGGTAAAGAAAATCCTTACGATCACTGCAAAGACCGCTGCTTTGGTTGCCACAGCCATGAATCCGGTGATCGGTGTAGGCGCTCCCTGATAGACATCCGGAGTCCAAGAATGAAACGGTACCAATGAAACTTTGAAGGCGAAACCACAGAACATCAAACCCATTCCAATATAAACCAACGTATTTTTTGTATAGGGGTTTTCCTGAGCCAATTGGCCAATGAGCCTTAACTCGGTGGTTCCGCTACCAGCATAAACCAAGGCCATTCCATATACGAGAATGGCTGATGCGAATGCCCCGGTTAGCATATATTTGACTGAAGCCTCTTGGGAAGATAAGGTTGCCCAACTTAGTTCCGGTGCACTTCCTGGGCCCTCTTTGCCGGTGCCGTGTTTAGCAGAAAAACCACAAAGGATATACAGGGAAATAGAGAACAACTCTAAAGATAAAAATACAGTGATTAAATTCCCGGATTTGGCAAGAAACATCATGCCTGCAACCGACATTAGCAGAAGGGTAAAATATTCCGCTTTATTTTCATGATCACTTTGCGGGTATCGAACTGATCCGAATACTGGAAACAAGGTCATTGCTAGTATAATAATATTAAATATCAGGGAAAAGCGGTCATGTATAAGGGATTTGCTGAACATTTCCGGGTTGTTGCCATTTGCCGATGTTGGGGCATCGCCCCAGAGAATAAGAGTCAGGACAAAAGCTAAGCCAACTCCGGCCACAGTGACCATGGACAAGAAAGAATTACGGTTTAAATCTTTTTTAAGCCCTGCCAAAAGAAGGAAAAAGGCAGTGCCGAGGATTATAATCTCGGGCCCGATGGCTGCCCAGTTCATGTCGTCAAAATTTATCGAGAATTCCATACCAAAGTTCTGCAAAATCAGTTTTTGAGCGCATACCACCTACTTTAATTTATGGGCTGTTGTATAGCATTTCCTGTTTTTTTGCAACCCCTCACTATTTATAGAATACATGTTAAGGATTTTTCTTGTTAAGCTTAGGAATTCGAGGCAAGATAGGAACCTCTTTTTAACAATCTGTGGTTTTGGAGACTCATGTGGATACCAGTGAGACGCGAGCGCATTTGAACTATTTGTTAACGCTGGGGCTGCGCCGTGAAGAGGCGTTTGGTCCTATGGCACTTAATTTTATTAAGGAAAAGAATTTTGAAAATGGCGGACTTTTGCCAGAAGAACAATTTAGCCTCATCATGGCAACGGTTCAGGCTCTGGCTGAGGAGCCTAAACGGTATAACATAAAATTGGATATGTTAAAACGAGCTGCAGGGCTTTTAGAAAAAACCTCTTTTCATGATCCGCAGTTGGTTCGTCAAATTGATCAGGACATAAAGAAAACAGAAGCGGAACTGGCAATCTATAATGAAGCCATGCGTCCCACTAAAAATGTTACACAAGAAAAGCAAAAATTGATTGTGCAATGTGATGCACCAGAATATTTTCTCGATATTGCTCAAAAGCGTGCTACCTCTTACTATCAGAATAAATTCGGGTTGAGTAAAGAATCTAAAACCGCCCAACATTTTGGCGGTGGTGCAAGAAAATTTGATCCGGATAATAAAGATGTGCAAAAGGAATTTCCCGGAGCTTGCGCACCCTTTATGAATGCGCGTACTAACGCGTTTCACCTGATGATGCCATTCGATTTAAAAATTAGTAAAACGCCTGATGATCCACTTGACGCAGGTATGCGTGCCTATTATTCAAAAATGGGTTATTCTTTTCCGCTTGGATTTGAAATGGGGAAGATTTGTAGTTTTCAGGATGGAGAAATATTAGATATTGAATTGGATGACCCTAACCTTTTGTTCTTATCTGTCTCAAGAATAAAAGAAAAAGAATTTCGTGCTTCAGACTACCCGGGAACACCCGAGGTGCCATTCGAATATGCCTATCCGCGTGCGGTATTGGAGCGTACTGGGACTTTGGGTCCCTATGTGCAACTGGTTTCTAATTTTAAGGTTTGGTTCGATGCCTCTCAGGTCTCCATTTTAATTCAGGGCGCTCCCGACTTGTATGAATATGGATTGCAGGGGGGGGCAGGCATGATGGTCCGCAGCCATGCCTCAGATAAGGTGCCTGCCTATGCTGAGAATACATCACAACCTTGGCAGGAAGGGCTGAGCTTTAACTTTGTAAATATCCATCTGACTTTGGGGCCAAATACGGAGTCCGCATTGATTCCTTATAATACTCCCCTTTTTACCGTTTACCCTGTTTACCCAACACAAAATTTTAAATGGACAAGTATTTCCGATCTTTAAAACTTAAATGTGAAATCTGTTCTGAGATTCCAATGCATGCGTACAGTTGTGTTGGATTTAATTTGGTTAACGATTACTACTAGAAATACTTTTAAATAATTAGTGGCTGGTTTGTGTTTTTTGGCGTTCCAACGCTCGCAGTCTTCGAACTTCTTTTTTATTCATTTTAGATTTTACTTTTTTTTCTGCGACCGGTTCTCCTTCCCAACCGACTTTCTCTAGGAAGTCTTGATAACCTCCATGAAAATATTCTGCACGATCTCTATGAAAGATAATTAAGTTTTTTGCCAGGGTTTTAAGAATGAGTTCAGAGTGGGTAACGATGACCAAGGCACCAGCATAATTATTCAGCTCTTCTATTAGGCTTTCAATCGACTCAACATCCAGATGATGCGAAGGTTCATCCAGAAGTAAAAGGTTTGTAGGATGGGAAATAATTTTCCCGAGTAGTACTCGGCTTCTTTCACCTCCTGATAAAACACTTACTTTTTTCTTTGCCATATCACCCTCAAACATCATGGCACCACAAATACTGTGAGCTGCTTGAAGAGATAGGCTAGGATTGGAGCGCAGTATTTCATGTAGAACCTGATTCTGGGGTTCGAGTCGATCAATATTGGTTTGGCCAAAATGGCCGATACTGGCAGAAGGGTGAGGGATAATTTCTCCAACCGTAGCAGTCAATTCTCCAGCTAGGCAGTTTAATAAAGTTGACTTGCCCTTGCCATTAGCTCCTATAATTCCTATGCGGTCATTTTTACCAATTGAAAATGAAATATCTGAAAAAATATTGTCTTCTGTTTTTTCACTATAGGAGAAAGAAAGATTTTTAATATTCATGATGGTTTTTCCGGGGCAGGCTAAATGATTGAATCGGAAACCTAAATTTTTTTCCATACTTAGTTTTTCCATTGCCCCCATTTTTTCCATCATCTTGAGTCGTGATTGAGCCATACTCGCTTTAGAAGCTTTGGCCCTAAACCGGTCTACTAGGTTTTGCATTTCCTTGCGCTTGTTTTCGAGATTGACGCGGGTTTGTTCGTAGGTTTCTTCTTCCTGAATAATCATTTCGTAAAATTTTATGGTGTCACCCTTGACCTTTTTTGTTTTTTTTCGATGCAGACCCAATGTATGGGTAGTGACCTTATCCATAAAATCTCGATCATGTGTGATGAGAATCATTTCACCCGGCCATTTGTTGAGATATTCTTTAAGCCAACGAAGAGACAGGATATCGAGGTAATTCGTTGGTTCATCTAATAAAAGCATATTGGGATCAGCAAGTAGAGCTTTGCACAGGTTGATCCGAACCTGGAAGCCACCACTGAAGGTAGTAGGATCTTTATGGAAATCCTGTTCTGAAAAACCTAGACCGGAAAGAATTATCTCTGCCTTATAATGGTCCCATTGTTTTTCCACTGGCAAAGCTTCAACACATTCCCTAAGAACGGTGGGTTGTGTGAAGTGAATATGTTGCTCCAGAGTCCCTATTCTATAACCTTTGGGAGTGGAAAGGGTTCCTGCATCATATTTTTCCTTTCCCAGAATCATTTTAAATAATGTTGATTTCCCTGTTCCATTTTTTCCTACCAAACCAACTCGTTCGCCTTGGTTGATGAGAAAGGAAACTCCATCAAATAAAACTTGTGGTCCAAAAGATTTTTCAAGATTACTAGCTATGATCATGATTGCTTAGGAATAAATAAGAATGCGTAATATTAAATAAAAGAAGAAAGAGAACGAGGCCTGATTTTGGAGGGTACCCGCACTATCATTAAAGCTCTTATTATTTGAGTATATCAGAAATACCTTTTTGGTCTAGCCCGAACTGGGTGACTTGATGGTTTTTAAAAAATTACAAAGCTATAAAACAGAAAATAACCTTGTCATCGCCTTCACTGCTGATGCCATGACCATTGATATTCAGAAGGAAATCGATCTGGGTTTTAATTCATACATAGCAAAACCCATTTATGTGTTTTTAATAAGGTGGTAATGTAGTGAGTCTATTGTCATCCACAGGTCCTCCAACAGTAAAATGATATAAGCTTTGATAGTTTAAATCTTTAATACCAAAAATATGATGTACAGGATCATCAAAAAAACATCCGATTCCGGTGCTGCGAATACCACTGACTTCTGCTTGGAGGTAAAGAACCTGACCAATGGCACCACATTCCCAATAAAGACGTGGATAAAACCAGGGTCCAAAAATTTTTAAGGGTGACTCAAAAGCACTGATCATACCCAGACTAAAGCAACCATCTCCCGCGATGTCTTGTCCGCAAGATACTCCTGCGGCCATGCGCCTACAATCATATTCCTCTAGTAAAAATAAATCCAATTCGGTGGGGCAGCCTTCAGGTTTACTCCATTTAAAATGTTGATTAAATGTTTTTTTTAATTCTTCCATATGGTTTGGGTTGCGTACAAGAAAGTATAAGCCGCGGGGCAAATCATTTACCCGGTGGACGAACAGGCCTAAATGAACCTGAGTTTCCCACGAAAACGTTTGGAAAGGCAACGGGCAGGCGTTTGGGATTGTTTTTATTAAAAATTGGTAAAAGACATCCCGATCTATTCGGGTTTTTTTGTCCATAGCAACTGCACTTCGTCGCTGATGAATAGCCTTTCTTAATGGAAAGTTATCGTCTTTTATGAGATTAGAAAAAAATTCTCTTCGAATTTTATTGGGAAAAGAACTCTCGGTTTTCCTAGCCGATTCTGCAACCTCATCTATTCCAGACCAATCCATATGACTTTTGCTTAGAATATTAGGAGTACCTTGCCAAGTTAGACCAGAGAATCCTTGTACAAAATCCCTCTTGCTTAAGACAGTATTTTCTTTGTCACCGGTAGTTAGGATTGCAATTAGGCAATCAGGTACTTCTATTTCCACATCCTTTTTTGAGGGCAAACCTAAAACAGTTTCTAAATCGCTGTGAGTCAAATGATCCATTAAATGAGTTCGCCAACCCAAACCCGAACATGAAATGTTTATTGCTGCCAACGCATGGCCAAGATCATGGTGGCAGTAACGATAAGCTCGATGACCATATTTCCAGGCTTCCCGCCAGTGAATGGAGCTCAAGCCTACAAAGATAGTGCCCTGAGGTAATTCCATTTTTTTCCACGTCTCCATTGAGAAATGGGTTCTTATTTCCAAGCCATGAGTTTTTGGGTTGTAATGAAAAACGGAAGGTTTATCGATCAGTCCCTGCAAAGGACCGCAAACTAGATAGCCTTCGGTAGGATGCAGGTTCCCACTTGAGGGATTGACTCTAAGGGCCCACTTCGTCCCTTGAAAAGACTTCCACGCAGATAAAGCAAGACTATCGAAAAATAGTTGCGAGAGAGATTCAATATTTAATGGTCTTGCGGTAACTCTGTTTGGAATTAGAGATTCGGAGAAAGAAGGCTCCTCGGTTGGAGAAATTTTTATCAGTGGTAGTGTTTCAGTTCCTTCGTATCTGCGAAAAGGATCGGGTTGACTGGCCCAATCTAAATGTCCTGGGCCGGGTGCAAATGCATGCTGATTATGTTTCGACGAACGATGGTATTCAAAAATTTTGCTTATCATGCTTAGCCTTCACTATGCAGAAGAGGAAAGATGATTCTCAAAAGTGATAAGTCATTTAATTTCTTCAATGCAGGCTTCTATATCTTTGCTGATGACTTGTTGTATTTCGCTTTTTAAAGCCTCGTTGAATTCATTTATGCTATTTTCATCACAATTCTCGATTTTCCAATCATAACCATCGAAAGGATTTTCGCATAAAGTTTTGATTTCAGTGATTGCTTCTTCCCGGGAGGTAGATTTTAAGGGGGTTTCTAAGTTGGTATTTACTAAAATATGACTGACATTTAAATCATAATGGGCTGTGAATCCATCCCAGAAGATATTCTCATCAGTTTCTTCCTGGTCGATTCTCTCTACAATTTTTTCGGTTAAATTGTTGTCAAAATTGTTGATACCACCGTCTTCGCATCCTTCTATCTTCCACTCATACTCTTTAAATAGGTCCTTTTTCTCCACCATTCGTTCCACTTCCTTATTCGCTTCTTCTTTGGTGGTTCGCGATTTTAGACGAACTTCCAGATTGCTATAGACATGAACGTTTCGAACTATTACCTTAAAATTTGCCATTTTTAATCCTCGATATCCTCAACTTATCTTTAAAGTCTCTAGCTGAGCAGAGTTGAATATGCATTTAGTTGTATATATTACTTTCAATAGTTAGAGATAAAAAATTGTAAAAGGATTTAACCTTTTCGGAGCTTGACGAGGGACTTTAATTAAGGTTTACTAGTATTCAGTTTAATTTTACAAGAAGATCCGACAAAAGTTTACATCATAGGCATTAAATATGGTCAAAAGACATAAGACGCCAAAGATGGCTCAGTTCCTCAAAGATAATAAGGACAGCCTTGATGAGTTTGGTAAGCATAAAGGTGAGAAGTATGTACGGGAGCCATGGATGCTAAAAGCCAATCCCGCAGGTGAGCACACAATGGAAATTGAGGTAGAGGACGACCAGAGTGGAAATTAGCAGATTGTTCCCAGTATTTTTATAAACCGGTCAAACTCTTCCTTCTTGATGTCCCCCATGTTGGCAATACGAAAAATGTTTTCACTCAGGTTTCCCTGTCCTGAGTAGATGACAAACCCGTTAGCTTTTAATTTGCTGTGTAATTTTTTATAGCTGATTCCCTTTGGCAATTTCAGACCCGTCAGACAATTACTTCTCCAACCTTCGGGAATTAAATACTCCAGGTTGAGTTTCTTGAATCCATCGCGCAAAAATTTTGCGCAATTGGCATATCGGTAGATTCTTCCGGCTACCGTTTCTTCGATCAACTCATCGAGTGCAACGTCTAAAGCGTAATGTGCAGGGATAGCAGGAGTGAAGAGCAGCTTTCCTATTTCTTGAGCTTTATGATATTCCGTAAGATTAAAATAAAGTGAGCGCGCGGGAATCTTGATGAGTCGTGCCAGGTCTTTTTTGCGAAATAAAACAAAGGATACACCTGGTACCCCTTGTAGGCATTTGTTGGCAGTTCCGACTGCTAAGTCGATGGAAGTAAAGTCCACTTCATCTCCTGCTAGACTGCTGATGCAGTCAACTAGGAAAATCTTTCCATATTTTTTTGCCAATTCACCAATGGATTGCAACGGATTAAGTAGTCCGGTTGTGGTTTCGTGGTGAACCATAGAAACAATTTCAATGTCACTTTGTTTTTTTAAAATACTTTCGATATCGTCCAGATTTGGCGGCACACCCCAGTCGAGTTTGATAGTGTGGCGATGAAAATTATAAACATCGCAGAGCTTGCCAATTCGCTCGCCATAAACCCCATTTTCGATAACAAGCATCGAACGTTTAGGAGTTAATGAGGATGAGACTGCCATTTCGAGTGCGGCTGTTCCTGATCCGGAAACCAATACGGATGTAAATGTTTCTTCTATATTAAAGGCTTGGAGAAGTTTGGCTCGGATAGCCGCCATTAAGTTGGAAAACTCTTTCTCTCTATGACAAAGGTCGGGTAAGGTCATGGCCTGCCGTACTTTATCGGTGATATTAACAGGCCCGGGATTGAGCAGAACGGTTCGAGACATAGGTTTTATAAGATAATAGTTTGAAAGTTTATTTAGGGTCAAGTTTACCTCATGAAGTTACTTGCGTATACCTGGAAAATACATTTTGATCCATTGCTATAGCCCCCCTCCTGTTTTAAACTCAAGGGTATGCGAAAACACTTTTTTATTATTGTGCTGGCCTATTTGTTATTGGTTGGAGTGCGCTTGGCAGCAGCAGGTTATTCAGACCTGACTCTTCCACGGATTATTTATAAAGGAGGTAATGATAACGCTCGGCCTGATGGGCTGAGGAGTTTGCTTTCCCAGGTTGCGCGCCGCACTTCAATCGAGGTCAACCGCGAACCCGTAGCATTGAAGCTTTCCGACCCGAACCTGTTCAAGTATCCTTTTATTTATTTGGGTGGCGATGAAGCTTTTGAACCTTTCGCTGATAGCAACTTAAAAACTCTGCGGAAATATTTGAGTTACGGAGGATTCCTTTTTATTGATGACAACTCCGCCAAATCTGATTCAGGATTTGACCATTCTGTTCGAAGGATGGTTAAAAGGCTTTTTCCGCAAACACCTTTGAGGAATATTCCCCGGGACCACTCTGTTTTCCGCTCTTTTTATTTGCTCAATACAGTTTCGGGTAGGGCTATTATCAAATCTTATATGGAAGGTATTTCCGTTAAAGGGCGCACTGTCCTTATATACTCTGCCAATGATCAGGCAGGAGCCTGGTCACGCAACAAGTTGGGTGATTGGAATTACGATGTCATGGCCGGAGGATATCGTCAACGACAACTGTCGATACGACTTGGGATCAATATTATTTTATATGCTTTAACACTCGATTATAAAAAAGACATGGTGCATTTGCCTATCATCTTGGAACGGCTCCGCAGGTATCAATCTCCATGAATGAATTGGCAAAAATTTTTGGGTTCGATCCGAAGAAATATGATCAATGGCAGATCAACTGGGGGCTGGAAGACCCGTGGATGATTATCATTTCTCTGGGATTGATGATGCCCTTAGCACTTTGGTTTTTCTGGACTAGTTTGAGAAGGGTAGGCTCCACACCTAAGAAGATTTTTCTTTTTTCTCTTCGTATTTTTGCTTTTGTTTTTCTGCTGATGGTTTTGTTGCGACCGGAACTAGAGTTTAAAAAGAGTCATTCCCTAAAAAACCATATCGCTGTTTTGCTTGATAATAGTAAAAGTCTTTCTATTAAAACATTTCCTCAAGAAATCTCTCGAGCTGACCTTATAAGAAAAACATTGGAATTCAATAAAAAATATTTTGATCAACTAAAAACAGAATTTAATGTTGATACTTATTTTGTATCTGATGGAGTAAAAAAAACCAACTCTGGACTGGAAAATTATCGACCTCACCGTCCGTATACAAATTTTAGTCCTGTTTTGGAGGAGTTGGGCAGGAATTATGAAAATAAGTCGCTTCAGGGGGTATTATTTTTTTCAGATGGGGCCGACTTGACTGAGGAACCAGAAGAGATGTCAAAGGGAATTTTAAACTCTTTGATCAAGATGAAAGTACCTGTGTATACCTTCCAGGCTGGAAGTAATGACCAATTCAAAGACTTAGCGTTAGAATCTGTTTCTGTATCGGATTTTGGCTTCGTTCAACAACCGGTGCGCCTATCTGTGATGATTTTTTCTTCTGCGTTGGGTAACCGCAATGTTCCTCTAGTGTTGAAGGAAGGTGATCGTATTCTGATTTCAAAGATTATTGAGATTCGAGAAGATAAAAAGTACTACAAGGTGGACTTGCAGTTTACTCCTCGGAAAATTGGTAAGCGTATTTACACTTTAAATTTACCGCGCTTTTCGGAGGAGTCAATTCTCACAAATAATCAGAAAGAGTTTGAAATTGATGTGGCGCGGGATAGAGTGCGCATCCTGCACTTAAATGGGCGTCCATCCTGGGACTCACGTTATCTGCGTGAAGTTTTAGCGAATAACCCTAGAGTGGATTTGCTTTCCTTTTTTATTTTGCGAAACCTAGGAGATGATGTTGCTGCGCCAACCTCGGAGCTCAGTCTAATACCTTTTCCTTCAAATCTTTTGTTTGACGATTATTTAAGTTCATTTGACCTGATCATTTTTCAGAATTTTAAGTATGAGCCTTTTATTGATAAAAAATATCTAACAAATATCCGTAAATACGTTGAAAAGGGAGGAGCATTTTTAATGGTTGGTGGTGAGCTTTCTTTTCAAGGAGGAAGCTATTCCCGCACCCCAATAGAGGATATTTTACCTGTAAGTTTTAAAGAAACCGACATCCGCTTTATAGATCAAGAATTTCATCCTAAAATCAATGAGGTTTTTTCCAACCACCCGATATTGCGTCTCGAAAAAGATTTGGAGTTGACCCGCGAAGTTTGGGATACCCTTCCGTCCTTACATGGAGCAAACCTTGGATTAGTCGCTGATAAAGATGCATATGTTCTAGCAGAATTAGAAAATGCGTCCTACTCTTCCGTTCCCGCTCTTGTTGTCGGTGAGTTTGGTGAGGGAAGAACGGCTTTGTTGTCGACTGACTCTGTTTGGAGTTGGAATTTTCGCAAAGAGGGCGGCAGTAGATATTTTCATCGATTCTGGAATAATATAATTGACTGGTTGATTTCTGAGCCACAAACCCGTCGTTTGCAGTTAAAGTCAGATAAAGATCGCTATCAGGAAGAACAAAAGGTCTTGATTAAATTTAAATTACTAGAAAAAAATTATCAGCCGGCATCAAATGTTACAGGTAGGTTAACAATTTCTTCCCGAGCGGGTGAGATCATTTCAAAAGATTTGAAAACAGATGAACAAGGCGAACAGGTTTTTTCTTTTTTACCTAAGCAGGCGGGATTTTATAGAGCAAGTATAGTAATAGAAGAGCTCAAAGAAGAGATCATGTTTAGTGTGTTAAAGGACAATGCGGAATTCGAGAAACCTTTGGTGAACGATTTTCTTTTGAAAAAAATTGCGATGGTATCTGGAGGGCAGTATTTTGTTTTAGATGGCGCAAACGATTTAAGTGCGCTTCAATTTGACAACTCAGAAGTAAAAATTAAAAGTCACAGCCGATCGTTTGCACTTTGGGATAGTTGGTGGGCCTATAGCCTTGTGATCGGATTACTATTTATAGATTGGTGGTTCAGGCGAAAAGCGGGGTTGAGTTAATCGAAGATGTTCCGATCATTTTCTGGAATAATATTTACATTATCTTAAACAAAACTTCATTGTTTATCAGGGCTTTATCTAGTAAAATCCCTCTGTATGCTAGAATTTTATTTCTCCTCTAGCAATAACATCCCTTACCAAAAGAAAATTGCATTAGGAAATGAAAAAAACAGTTAAAAAAGATGGATTGAATATACGCGGATGGGTTCGCGACCGGATTCTTTTCCTTGCTATGGGGATATTTGTGGTCGGTGCTGCAGGCTATATTGGCGCCGGAAAAATAATGGATGACCAAAGTATGTGGCAGCATCCTGTTCGTGAGTTTGCATTGTTGATATCGCTGATCGGTGTGATTTCACTTGGTTATGAAATCTTTTTAAGGGAACTGACCTTTAACGAATATAAAGAAGCCTTGCAGGAGATTGTTAATCCAGATGCCGTTCGTTTGGGGATACAGGGCATCTACAAAAACCGTTCGGAGTTAGCTCAAGCCACTTCTTTTGAAGTATTGTTTGAAAATGTGAAGGAGGAGATTTTTATAGGCGGTTCCTCTCTTTTGTCTATTTCGACCGCCAGTCGCGAACTGATTAAAAATAAAGTTTTAAATGGAATCACGGTCCGATTACTGGTCATGGATCCTAATTCTCCTGTTGTGGAGTTGATAACCCGACAAGGTGGAGGCCGGCACACGTTTCTAAACGAAATAAAAACATCACTTCTTTTATTGCAAAAACTATATCAGGAAATTGCCGATGCCAATACGCCGAATAAAGGTCAGTTGATTGTTCACAGTTATGAGACCATTCCATCGCACTCCTTCATTTCTATCGATGCGGAAAGTTCTTCGGGAATAATCATTGCTGACATCGGACCTTATCTTGGACACAGCACGCCACGACCCAGCATGCAGGTGGTTAATAAAAAGAACGGTATGTTTAGTTATTGGAAAGAGATGAACGGTATTATGTGGACAAGCAGTAAGCCGGTGAAGATGGAAGTCGACGATTCTTCAGCTATAAATACTAAGACCCTAGTCCTGGCGAGTGGAAACGAAACGGAATTTTATGATTCTGAAAGTGACACTTGGCAAAAAGCATCGATCTGTCAAATGGGAAATGATTGGCGCGGGATCAAAGGCGGTGAGTGGATTTGGGTTCGTGATACTGTTACAAAAGAAGAAGCTATAACAGGAACCAAGAAAAAACTTCGTCTAAAATTTAATCTACCATCCGAAAGTGCGGATTCCATTCGCACTGCAGAAATGTTATTGCGATCTGAGGATGCTTGTCATATCTCCGTGAATGATGTGCGTCTGCTTCAGGAATATGGTGGTGCCGAATATCCAGATCCTTTCCTTATCGATATAGACCAATACGTCCAGGTTGGAGACAACACCATAACGTTTGAGTTGGTTAGTTACGCCAAGCCGGATGCCAAGGTCCCCGAAGACAACCTCGTCGGTCTCATTTACCGCTTGCACGTCGAGTATTCCTAGTTCTTATTTTGCTCTTCAAAATATTTCTTTTATCAAATTTTGTATCCCTTGGAGCAGGCTCGGAATTATGCATATAGGGTGATTTCTCAGATATCCTCATGGAACAAATAAGGCTTGTAAGGTAATTTGGGAGCAATCATCTAATATGCTGATTATAAAGGATTAAGTCATTTATTTTGGCGTTGTTTTTCTGCGGTATATCACCTTAAATCAAATATTGACAGGGTAGGGTGGACTGCTATAATCCCGACTCCTGAGGCTTTCTCGTTTGGTGCCTCAGGCTTAGCTAACATATTATGTTTGCAAGGCTAAAGGGATTTCTCATATGGGGATCCTAGATAGCCATTAATGCCAACATAATTATAGTTACTTTTCAATTTTTCTGTCGAGTTTGGCAAAGCTTTTTATGGCTGAATATTTTTATATTTCATTATTTGCAGTTGTTGCCCTGGTGGTAATAGGTGCCTTATTGGCATTATCTACTTTATTGGGTCCACGCAATGCAACTCCCCAAAAATTATTGCCTTATGAGTGCGGCATAATTCCAACGGAAGAAGCTAAAGGTAGGTATCCAGTACGTTTTGCAACTATTGCCATGCTTTTCATCATTTTTGATGTGGAAGTGGTTTTCATGTACCCATGGGCGGTGGCGTTGGGTGAACTGAAGCTTTTCGGTTTGATCGAAATGCTTATTTTTATAATCATTCTGGGAATCGCATACGTCTACATTTGGGGACGAGGAGGATTAGAATGGGATTGATTGATCAAGCGGTCGATGCACTTGAAAACGAAGTAAACAATTTAAAGTTGAATGTTCAGGATACTGTAGAGGCGATGGATTATGAATACACCGGCTCCCTATACGATACTGTTTTAACTACAAAATTGGGAAAAGTAGTTGGTTGGGCGCAAAAAAATGCTTTATGGCCGGCTACCTTTGGTCTTGCGTGTTGCGCTATTGAAATGATGGCCATGGCAAATTCTCGTTGGGATGCTGCGCGTTTTGGAGCTGAGGTCTTCCGTGCCTCGCCGCGTCAGGCAGATTTGATGATTGTGTCGGGCCGCGTTTCACAGAAGATGGCCCCCATCCTCAAACAGATTTATGACCAGATGCCGGAACCTAAATGGGTGATCTCGATGGGAGCCTGTGCTTCCTGTGGCGGCATTTTCAATAATTATTCGATTGTGCAGGGTGTTGATCGTGTGGTGCCGGTGGATGTATATGTACCCGGATGTCCCCCTGGTCCCGAGGCCTTGTTGTATGGGGTTATTAAACTCCAGGAAAAAATAATGATGGAAGCGGGCACCGATAAGGCTAGGAAGAGGGTGGCATGACGAGTGAGGAAATCGTTGAGAAGGTAAAAGAAGATCTTGCCGATCTCATACAGAATACCGATTTGCCACAGGGTGACGCAGTCATTTTTGTTGCGCCAGATTCTCTGGAATCTGTAGCCAAATTTCTTAAGAATGATGCGGATTTAAAATTTGATTACCTTTCCGATGTGCGTGGCGTTGACTATTTACTTGAAGAGCGAGAGCCCCGTTTTGAGGCCGTTTATCAGCTGTACTCCATTGACAATCAGCATTCCATTAGGCTTCGTGTGGGGATAGAGGAGGATAATCCCTCTGTTCCGACAGTGTCGAATCTTTGGAAAGGTGCGCTTTATCCCGAGCAGGAATTATTCGACATGTTCGGAATCAATGTTGAAGGACATCCAACAATGGAACGTTTGATTATGCCTAAGGATTGGGAGGGTTTCCCACTAAGAAAAGATTATCCGTTAACAACAGAAACCGTTGCTTTTTCTCATAATAGGGATTTTAAAAGCGAATTGGTTAAATCGAAACCACCGACTCGGTAAGACGACCTCGTGAGTGTAACTGAACAGGGACTGCTGGAGCGCGATAAAGATACGATGACCCTCAACATGGGTCCGCAACACCCGAGTACCCATGGGGTGTTTCGTGTCATCTTGGAAATGGATGGCGAAGTTGTCAAGACCGCTGAGCCTGAGATAGGGTACCTGCATACCGGAATCGAAAAAACTTCTGAGAACAAACGCTATGTGCACGTCATCCCGATGACGGATCGTTTGGATTATCTCAATCCTCCTGGAAACAATCTTGCATTTTGTCTTAGCACTGAAAAACTCTTAGGAGTTGAAATTCCTGATCGGGCAAATGCTCTTCGGGTGATCATGTGCGAACTCGCTCGTATTGCCAGTCACCTTGTCTGGTTGGGAACACATGCGCTAGATATTGGGGCGATGACAGTGTTTCTTTATTGCTGGCGAGAGCGCGAGATGATTCTGGATCTAAATGAGGAAATTTCGGGAGTTCGTATGATGACGAGTTACATTCGCGTTGGTGGAGTGGCAAAAGATGCTACTCGATCATGGTTGGATGGCATTCTTGATTTTATACAATATTTTCCCGCAAAAGTAGATGAATACGAAAGATTGCTCACCAACAATCCGATATGGTTGGACCGTACAGAAGGTATTGGTGCTTTTACTCGGGAAGAAGCGATCAATTGGAGTTTGAGTGGCCCGGCATTGCGGGCTTCGGGGGTGAATTGGGATATTCGCAAATCACAGCCTTACAGCGGCTATGAAAATTATAATTTTGAGGTCCCCGTGCAAAACAACGGTGATATTTTTGATCGTTACCGTGTGCGGATTGAAGAAATGCGACAGAGCCGCTCTATCATTCAGCAGGTTTTAGCAGATCTTCCAGGCGGCCCTTACAAGGATCCGGATAATAAAGTCTCTTTGCCAGCCCGCGAAACGCTTCATACCAGTATGGAAGCTTTGATCCATCATTTTAAACTGGTGTCAGAAGGAATCAGCGTTCCAAAGGGTGAAACTTATGTGCCGATTGAAGGAGCAAGAGGCGAAGTCGGTTTCTACATTGTCAGCGATGGAACGAATGTTCCGTCACGCGTCAAACTCCGAGCGCCTTCGTTTATGGCGATCCCGGGAATGTGCAAGATGATGGAAGGTTGCTATATCGCAGATGTGGTCGGGATCATTGGTAGCATCGATATTGTAATGGGAGAAGTAGACCGTTAGATTTAGAGCGAGCGAGGCGATAGGGTAAAAAATTTTAGCCGATTGGCGCTTTTTTTTTTGGCCTTTTACTTTTGGTTATGTTCCCTCATGTAATTGTGCAGGGGAGCCAACAATAATAAATGAATTATGGCAAAGTATAAATTTACAGAAGATCAGGAAAAAGAGATCAGTGATATTCTTGGGAAGTATCCGGTTAAAACCTCGGCTCTACTGCCTTTGTTGACTCTGGTGCAGCGGTCTGACCAGCTAGTTAGTCCGGGGGCGATGGTTGCGATAGGAGAAAAACTGGATGTTTCTCCTGCTTACGTCCAATCGGTCATGTCCTTTTATACGATGTACCACACGAAAAAAGTTGGTAAGTACATGATTCTGTTCTGTATCAATATTAGTTGCCAATTGAACGGATGCGACAAGCTCCTTGAGCACACAGCAAGAAAACTTAATATCAAGGTAGGAGAAACCACCTCGGACGAAAAGTTCACCCTCCATCGAGAAGAGTGTTTGGCTGCTTGCACGGAAGCGCCGATGATGCGGGTTAATGATACTTATTATGGAAACCTGACTGAACAGCGCATCGATCAGATCATTGACTCACTGGATTGATTTATGACTCAGATTCTATTTAAAGATATAAATAAAAAAAATCTTCATACGATGAAGGTGTATGAGGGGATTGGTGGATATCAGTCTTTAAAAAAAGCGTTTTCTCAAAAGCCCGAAGAGATTGTTGAGGCGGTAAAGGCATCTGGTTTACGGGGTCGCGGTGGAGCCGGGTTTCCTACGGGACTGAAATGGAGTTTTCTCGCCAAGGATGTTTTCCCGCGTTACCTCTGTTGCAATGCGGATGAGTCCGAGCCTGGAACTTGTAAAGATAGAGAGTTGTTGCTTAAAAATCCTCATCTTCTTATTGAGGGAATGATCTTATGTTCCTATGCTTGTCGAATAGAAACGGGTTATATCTATTTACGCGGAGAGTTTCACGATCTCAGTCTAATCATGGATAAAGCTTTGAATGAAGCGTATGCAAAAGGTTATCTGGGGAAAAATATTTTAGGTTCCGGATTTAACTTGGAAATACATACGCATCTGGGGGCAGGAGCCTATATATGCGGAGAAGAATCAGCGTTGCTTAATTCTCTTGAAGGTGGTCGCGGGGAGCCAAGGATGAAACCGCCTTTTCCTGCGGTTGAAGGGTTGTACTCGAAGCCGACAGTCATTAACAATGTTGAAACGCTGTGCGTAGTTCCTTTCATCGTAAATGAAGGTGCAGATAAACATGCGGCTTTGGGAACAGAAAAAAGTAAGGGAACAAAGCTGGTGAGTGTTTCTGGTCATGTAAAAAAACCTGGTAATTATGAAATTGAACTGGGGACACCTACAAGCGAACTTATTTTTAACATGGCCGGGGGAATTCAAAACGATAACAAGCTTAAAGCGTTTATCCCAGGGGGATCTTCCGTTCCCATGTTGCCAGCGGATAAAGTCGATACCCCTTATGATTATGAATCGCTGGCGGCAGCAGGCACCATGCTGGGTTCCGGTGCATTAATTGTTATTGATGACAGTATTAATATCGTAGAGGCTACGTTGCGGCTCATTAGTTTTTATATGCATGAGTCCTGTGGGAAGTGCACGCCTTGTCGTGAGGGAACGCGCTGGCTCCATCAGATTGTGGAGCGCATCATGCAAAACAAGGGGCAATTGGAATATATTACTAAGCTTGAAGATATTTGCGACAATATGGCGTTTAAAGCTTTTTGTCCGCTTGCCGATGCTTGTGTCGCTCCAGTTGTGAGCAGCATCAAGTATTTTCGCTCGGATTATGAAGAATATTTTAAAAATGTTCCTGCTGGTACATCCAGATAATAACAGGAAAATATTGAGGGCTTTATGTCTGATGTTACTTTGACGATTGACGGGAAATCAGTCACTGTTCCTAAGGGAACAAAAGTGGTGGATGCTGCCAAACAGGTCGATGTGGATATTCCTGTCTTCTGCTATCACGAAAAAATCGGTTCGCTAGGTGCTTGTCGTATGTGTCTTGTTGAGGTTGAAAAAATGCCAAAACTCATGACCGCATGTACGATGGATGTGGCTGCCGATATGGTTGTGAACACGGTAGGAGATAAGGTTGAAAAAGCACAGAAAGGTGTGCTTGAGTTTACGCTTCTCAATCACCCTCTAGACTGCCCGGTTTGTGATAAGGGTGGTGAATGTCCCCTTCAGGATAACACTTTTAAGTATGGACCGCCGGATACACGAATGGAGTTTCATCGCGCCAATAATGTTAAAGCAACCCCTCTTAGCCCGGTAATTACGATTGACCGGGAACGTTGTATCGCCTGCCAACGTTGTACGGCCTACAGCGAACGCATTGAGCAGGACTGTGGTCTGGTAATGTTAAACCGTGGATTTCATAATGAGGTCAATACTTTCAATAACGAACCGTATGACAATCGTTTTTCTGGAAACGTAATTGATATTTGTCCGGTGGGGGCTTTAACGAATACCGATTTTCGTTTCAAGGCGCGTACCTGGGATTTAACGAACCAGGATACTCTGTGCGCGAATTGTGGTTGCAATTGCAACATCACTTTTGGGACTCGACTTAATGAGTTCATGCGTATTGAAGCGAGACCCAATGATGCAGTAGACGATGGCTGGATTTGTGATAAGGGGCGTTGGGGTCATGATTTTGTAAAAAATAAAAACCGAATAACTGCTATTCGGGAAAACAATATAAAGGAAACTAAGCCCACTTCCTTGCCAAGTTTTCCGATTGATGCGCCGACCGAACAGGCTGCTGAAAAAGTGGTGGAGGCATTCAAAAAAATAGCGGATGAACATGGACCTGAAAGCATCGGATTTTTGGGATCTCCCTACGCAACGAATGAAGAGAGTTATCTATATCAGAAGTTATTTCGACTATTAGGGACAAACAATATCGATCATAAACCGTATCTGGACACTCCGGGATTACCGATCGACCATTACGATATCGAGCAGATTGAAAGTTCTAATGTCGTTTTATTGATTGCCAGTGACCCGACTGAAGAGCTGCCTATTCTCGACCTGAGAATCAAGAAGGCGGTTTCCCGATGTGGAACAAAACTTATTTGTCTAAATGATCAGGGTACAGCATTGGATAAATATGCAGATCTAAAAGTAAAATATAAAGTTGGCTCGGAAGCCTATGCCGTCGACGCACTTGCAAAAGGTTTAGCTGGTGAGCTAGGAGAGTCGACAGATTTTTCCTCTAACCTTAAGCAAACCGGAATTTCTAAGGATGAAATGAAGTCGTTGGTGGAAGCGGTTAGATCAAGTATGAAAATTTGTGTCGTATATAACCCCGCTGTGCTTTCGGGAGATACGGCTCTTCGAGTCAAACGCTTGCTTTCTATGATCACTAAAATTCCTACAATAGAGTGCGGAGCTATTCCTGCAGCCCCAGCCACTAATGCTGTTGGTGCTATGGACATGGGTCTTGTGTCTGATTTTTACCCGGGCGGTGTCTCGGTTTCAGACAGCGAAAAGGTTAAAGAGTTATGGGGGGAAACTGCGCCCACGAAAGCTGGCCTGACAGCCTTGGAGATGATTGCGAAGGCAAAAAGTGGTGAGCTAAAAGCATTATGGGTGCATCGGTCTAACCCGGTTGAAGATTTTCCCGGGAGGGCTCAAGTGGTTGAGGCCCTAAAGAACCTAGATCTACTAGTGGTGCATGACATGCTGGAAACGGAAACAACTCAACTTGCGAAAATCGTGTTGCCTTCTAATGGTCCAGGTTTTGATGAAGGTACGACCACCAATATTGGCGGCAGGGTTCAAGCTAGAAAAAAAGCTTTAGACTCTAATAGTATTGATGACTGGAAACTAATTAGTGTGATGCTAAAAAGGTTAGGGGATGAAGCAAATTACTCGAGAGTAGCGAAAGTTTTGGATGAAATTTCAAAAAAGGTTCCAGGTTACCAGGAAATTAATAGTAGGTTTGTCGGTAAATTGGGATGCAATAGAGAACAAGTGTCGAGTGAGGAGGTTTCTCCCGGCAACGTTAAAAGCTCTGAGAGCAGTAACGGTAAATTGAGATTGCGTTTGGTGACGTATTTGTTTGCCCACGATAAAATTCTTGATGCTTCATCAAAATTGGCTCATCACTTTAAGCCCTCTTCAGCTTTTCTCAATGAAGCAGATGCAAAAAATTTAGGGGTTGCCAATGGAGATGTTATTCGTCTCTCCGGAAATGGAATAGAAATCGATGCCGAACTCACAGTAGACAATCGATGCATGGCTGGGGGCGTGGTGGTGCCAAAAGTTTCTGATGAGCAGGGTATCAATGGATTGCTAAACCTTGATGGCAGTCCAGCATGGGTAGAGATTAAAAAAGTTTGATGGAATTCCCTGGAGAACGATAGTTTGGATTGGATAACTGAATTTTTAGATGAACTGTGGGATTTTATCGTTAAATCTTTAGCAGATAACATTCCTTTGATTGTTGGGAGCGTTAAAGCAATAGTGATTGCTGTTGCCGTAATGTCTGTTGTGCCAGGTCTTGTCTGGCTCGAGCGGAGATTAATGGGTCGTTTTCAGGTGCGCTTGGGGCCCAATCGTGTAGGGCCGTTTGGGTTTGGGCAGCCAATGGCGGATACGATCAAATTGCTTTTTAAAGAATCAATCATTCAATCTTCGGCAGATAAGTTTTTGTTTCACCTTGCACCTGCTGTGGTTGTGTTTACAGCGATTGTTGCATTTGCGGTAATTCCTTTTGGTGCTCCGTTCGAAGTGTTCGGTCAGAATATTGAGTTATGGGGTGCAAATGTTAATAGCGGAATTTTATTTGTTTTCGCTATTTCGGGAATGGGGATTTACGGAATGGTAATCGCAGGGTTGTCTTCAAATAATAAGTATTCACTGATGGGTGGTTTGCGTTCTTCAGCGCAAATGATTAGCTATGAGTTAACTCTAGGACTTTCGGCTTTGAGTATCATTATCCTTACCGGTTCATTAAATCTGGCGGACATGGTGGTAGCCCAGGAAAGTGTGCCTTTTATCCTTATTCAGCCTTTGGCTTTTTTATTATTTTTTATTGCTGGTGTGGCTGAGACAAACCGCGCTCCATTTGATTTGCCTGAAGCAGAGCAGGAACTGGTTGCCGGTTTCCATACAGAATATACGGGAATGAAGTTTGCTATGTTTTTTATGGGTGAGTATATCAATATGGTGACTATGAGTGCTTTGGTAACTTTGTTGTTTTTGGGTGGATGGAATACTTATGGAATCCCAGTTTGGCCGATTGTTGGATTTGCTGTCAAAGTGGTTTTCCTTTTATGTGTTTTTATTTGGCTGCGTTCAACGTTTCCAAGAATTCGTTATGACAGATTAATGACTTTTGGTTGGAAAGTTTTACTGCCTTTATGTTTATTAAATCTACTAATCACCGGCACAATTAAGGTGCTATAAGACCGGGAGGAGCTATGTTCCAAGCTACTTTTGCGGGTGTTAAAAATTTATTGATCGGAATGGGTGTGACCTTCCGCAACATGTTGACCAAGCCGGTCACTGTACAGTACCCGGAAGTTAAACGGGTCATGCCTGCGCGGTATCGTGGCCGCCATTTTCTTAATCGCGATGAAGAGGGGTTAGAACGATGTGTGGGTTGTAGTTTATGCTCCATCAACTGTCCGGTGGGTTGTATTCATGTTGTGTCCGCAGAGAATGATCCCGACAATCCGGTTTCCAAAGGAGAACGGTATGCCGAGGTTTATGAGATCAATCTCCTGCGTTGCATTTACTGTGGGTATTGCGAAGAGGCCTGCCCGGTAGATGCGGTCGTGCTTCGAGAGCATTACGAGCTTGCAGATTACGATCGAGAAAATTACATCATGGAGAAGCAAGATCTTCTAGTTTACCCTGAGCCAAATGAGTTCCGAGTCAATATTTTAGGTAATACGGAACGTGTTAACAAATAAATCGGACTGATTTGGATTCATTTGATTTTTAACGCTTCAAAATATTAAATGTAGGATTTTTAGGGAGTGTATGTGTGTTTGATTTAGCAACTGTATTTGAGTTTACGCGCGATACAGTCATTTTTACCGTTGGGTTAACAGCTGTGCTTGCAAGCCTAGGGGTTATTTTATGTTCCTCTCCAATTTACTGTGCTTTGTACCTTATTAGCCACATGATCTGCCTTGCATTGCTCTTTCTGCTTTATAACGCTGAATTTCTAGCTGTAGTTCAGATTATTGTTTATGCAGGAGCAGTCATGATTTTGTTTCTATTCATCATCGCATTACTGGGGGGGAAGAAGGAAGTTCAAGAGCTTACATTTGAACGTTCGATTGCGATTGCATTTATTTTTACTCTGCTGGGCGAATTATATTTGTCTGCAACGGTAGGCCCGACTAAACAGATTGAAGGGAAAATCAACCCCGAATTATTTGGTACTGCCAAGGCGATAGGATTAGAACTATATTCCAAACACCTTGTGGCCTTTGAACTGGCTTCAGCGTTGTTATTAGTAGCTGCTGTGGGTGTTATTTGTCTGGCTAAATTTTCTTTTACTCCTTTAAAAAGGCGATAAGTATGGGTCAGGAGTTTGTGTTGCTTATTAGTTCATCAGTTTTTTGTATCGGAGCCTGTGGTTTTATCATCCGCAAGAACCCGCTGATTATGTTTATGTCTGTTGAGTTGATGCTGAACTCAGTAAACTTTCTTTTGATTGCTTATTCTAGTTTTTTGAATTCCCTAGATGGTCAAATTTTTGCTTTGTTCATAATGACTGTTGCTGCCGCTGAAGTAGTAGTTGGATTAGCTATAATTCTTACAATTTTTCGCACCCGACACGAAATGGATGTGGATCATATAAATGCTCTGAAAGGTTAAACTTTGTTCGCAAGCAGTTGGTTCATTTTATTATTTCCTTTGGCTGGGTTTATTTTTCTCAGTTGGTATGGGAATCGAATTTCGAAGATACTGGTTGGGTCGATCGGCTGCGGTGTTGTTGGCGCATCTTTTCTTACCTCGCTAGTGGCGCTAAGTAATTTGCTTTTTTTGCCTGCGGAAGAGCGGGTAGGCAAAGTCCAGGTGCTGTATCAATGGATTTCATCAGGAAATTTCAAGTTGGACCTCGCCATTTTAGTGGATCCACTTTCGGTTTTTATGTTCCTTATTGTTACGGGGGTTGGTTTTGTAATTCATATTTACTCAATTGGTTATATGCATGATGACCCTGAGTATGCGCGATTTTTTTCTTATTTAAATCTATTCATTTTTTCCATGTTGGTTTTGGTGGCAGCAGCGGATTTCTTTTTCCTTATAGTTGGATGGGCTCTAGTCGGGCTGGCCTCTTATCTGCTCATAGGATTTTACAAAGAGAAAACCAGTGCGGTGCTTGCGGCACGTAAAGCTTTTGTGATGAACGTTATCGGCGATGTTGGTATGGTGATCGCGGCTTTTGTTATTTTTGAGTCTTTCGGGACCTTAAATTTTATCGAGGTCTTTGCTGCGGCACCAGGAACCTTTCGGATTAATGACGACCAAATTCTTTTAATTACTTTATTGCTTCTTGTTGGCGCATTTGCAAAATCAGCACAACTCCCACTACATACCTGGTTGCCTGATGCAATGGAAGGGCCGACTCCTGTTAGTGCGTTAATTCATGCTGCAACTATGGTGACTGCTGGAGTTTATCTTATTGCCCGGTGTCATGTGCTGTATGAGCTAGCTCCCTTTACAATGTATTTGATAGCTACGGTTGGAGTGTTAACAGCAATTTTTGCTGGCACGATGGGAATGTTGCAATATGACATCAAGCGGGTGATCGCCTATTCCACTATGAGTCAGCTGGGCTATATGTTTCTTGCAATGGGAATAGGGGTATATAGCCTTGGTATGTTTCACCTAATGACACATGCCTTTTTCAAAGCCTTGTTATTTCTTGCGGCAGGGAGTGTTATTCATGCAATGGATGGGGAACAAGATATTAGAAAGATGGGTGGGCTAAGAAAGGTGATGCCCCTGACTCATGCTACATTTTTAATTGGTGCTTTGGCATTGGCCGGGTTCCCGCTCACGAGTGGCTACTTTAGTAAAGAAGCAATTATTCTCAGCTCTTATCACGAGGACATGGGAAATTTTATTTTTTGGGCGATCGCACTCATCACCGCGGGTATGACGGCTTTCTATATTTTCCGAGTTTATTTCTCTACGTTTATTGGTGAAACAAGGAGTCCGGATGCACACCCTCATGAATCGCCCACAACGATGGTCCTACCTTTAATTATTTTAGCGGTTTTTGCATTGGGTGGAGGATTATTAAGCCCACTGGTAGATGGATTTCTTGCACCAGTCTTTGGTCGTGAGGCTCATCATTTCCATGATGGCTTTTTGGAAACGATCGCACTCATTGCTGGAATTGGTGGTATAGCTACTGCGGCGCTAGTGTACCAAGTAAGTAAAGATCGTATAGAACTGATAAAAGAAGCGTTTGCCCCGTTATATGATTTGGTATTCAATAAATATTATATCGATGAAATTTATGATCTATTAATTGTAAACCCCACCAAAGCAATTGGGGCTTTTATGGAAGAAAAGGCTGAAAAGCAAGGGATTGACTTTGCAGTCGATGAGGTGGGTTTTCAGGTTAAAGAAGTTAGTCGGAGGATCAGTTTCTGGCAGTCGGGTAGGATACGTTCATACGCATTGAACATGGTTGCCGGTATGGTAATTATTTTATTATTTGTAGTTTTTCTGTAGATAAAAATGCTATCCCTTATTATTTTTATTCCTCTTTTAACAGCCATGGTGCTGATTTTTGTTGGCCGTGATAACACCGGACTGATCAAGATTGCAGGTGTTGGTGCAGCCACTTCAACCCTACTGGTTTCTCTATGGTTATTGTTTTCTTTTGATGTAAGTAATCCGGGAATGCAGTTTGTACAGACCTTACATTGGGTTCCTGCTCTTCATATTAATTATCTTGTTGGTATTGATGGGATTAGTTTGTGGATGGTGGTTTTGACTGCCTTTTTGGGTGTCGTATCCATTCTTATGTCACTGAATCAGAAAAAAGACCTTAGAAATTTTATAGCTCTGATGTTGGCCTTGGAAGCGGGCACACTGGGTGTTTTTCTGGCTTTGGATACTATTCTCTTTTATGTTTTTTGGGAGTTAATGTTGGTTCCCACTTATTTTATAATTGGCCTCTGGGGTGAGGGGCGTCGCGTTTATGCCACTATGAAGTTTGTGATCTACACGTTAGTAGGCAGTTTGCTGATGTTGGTTGCTATCCTTACTCTTACAATGGTTCATTATGGAGCAACACATGAAGTGACTTTTGATCTGCGCATTCTTACTCACACTCATATTGACCCGTTTATGCAAATTTGGATGTTTCTATTCTTTTTTGTGGCGTTTGCGATCAAGATTCCCGTTTTTCCTCTACATAGCTGGCTACCGCATGCCTATGTGGCATGCCCCATTCCTGCATTGATACTTTTAACTGGGGCTATGTCTAAAACCGGTGCCTATGGTTTTTTACGTTTTTGTCTACCCCTTTTCCCTGAAGCAATTGAAAGCATGGCTTTAGTTATTGGATTTATGGCTGCATCAGGTATGGTTTATGGTGCATGGATAGCTCTTGCGCAAAAAGACATTAAAGCTCTTGTAGCCTATTCCAGTATCAGTCACCTTGGATTCATTGTCCTGGGAATTTTTGCTCAAAATGGAGAAGGTATTCAAGGAAGTGTTTTGCAAATGTTCAACCACGGAATTATAGCTTCTGCATTGTTTCTAATTGTTGGGTTTATTGAATCTAGGATGGGTACGCGAAACCTTGGGGAACTCCGTGGGCTCAGTAAATCCATGCCGGTTCTTTATGGTGTTTTCATGCTTGTCATGCTAGCTGCATTGGGATTACCAGGATTGAATGGGTTTGTAGGTGAGTTCTTGATTCTAATGGGCGTTTGGACCTCACATTTATTGGCCGGTCTTGCAAGCATTTTAGTGCTAATGGGTGGATTATCCATTGTATTTGCTTCCATATATATGCTCTATATGTTTCAGGGTTCCATGCAGGAAAAACCCACCGTTGAAAATAATTCTGATATTAGCTCAAGCGAATTCAAACTTCTTCTCCCTGCCTGCATTCTGATCTTATTGATTGGGTTATACCCAAAACCTATCATTGACCGTGTATCTCCCTCTGTTGAATCTTTGTTGCATCTCGAAAAAACCGTTAATTTGGAAACAGGAAAAGATAACGATCATCATTAAATGGTCGGTTCGTTTGTAAATCACGATCTTCTCTAGCATTTTTTTGCTCTGTTTGCGTTTAGAAATCCAAGCTATGAAATTTGGAGAAAAAATTGTTGAAGGTGTTTTTCTGGAAAGACCAAATCGATATCTTGCGCGGGTGGAGATTGGTGGCAAGGAAACTCTGGCTCATGTGCCCGATCCGGGACGTTTGCCAGGTTTGTTGCTTGCCAATCGCAAGGTTAGACTGGTTCATCAACCCAGTGAAAAGCGTAAAACAGATTACACCCTTGTTTTAGTTCAGCATGGATCAATTTGGGTTTCGGTATTCCCTGCTTTCGCCAATTCTTTAGTATCGAATGCATTAATGGAAAAATCCCTGTCTTTTTTTAAAGGCTATTCCAGTTTTGCGAGTGAAGTTAAAGCGGGTAATAGTAGATTTGACTTTAAACTGGAGTTTCTTAGCGACTCTACATATATGGAAGTGAAGTCCGTTAGCTTGGTTAAGGACGGTATTGGTAAGTTCCCCGATGCACCCACAAAAAGAGGCCTAAAGCATGTTAAGGAGCTAATAGATTTTTGTGGAAAAGGCTTTCGCACGGCTATTTTATTTGTTTCCCAGAGGCAAGATACAATATCAATCACTTGTAACGATGAAATTGATCCTGAGTTCAGTCAATGGCTTCGTAGAGCTGAGAAAGAAGGAGTGGAACTCTATGGAATGAATTGTCTTGTGACCCCTACTACTATTTCTTTAAACCATGAAGTGAAGGTGATTCTTTAAAATTTAATGACTTATGGTACTTAAAGTTTAATCTATGAATAAACCCAAACTTTGGATGACAAGCCAGATATCATTGAACTTTACATAATCCTCTTTCACGCTAAGGTGGAAAAATCACAGAGCAAGAACCTTCAATAGTGAAAATATTTTGAAAAGAAAACTGGAAAACAATAGAAAAAAAAGGGTTAAAAAACCTTCCACAAAAAACATTACTTTATGGGATCAGGCATCGCGTTGGTACGATTCCTTGGTTGGTTCACAGGGGACTGATTTTCAAAAAGATATTATTATGCCCGGTGTTCTAAAAATGCTGAACGCTAAAAAAGGCGATAGAATAATGGACTTGGCTTGTGGGCAGGGAGTCTTTTCACGATTTTTATCTCGAAAAGGAATGCTTGTTGAAGGGCTAGATTCTTCAGCGGAGCTAATAAACCGTGCTAAAACTCGGTCGAATTCTTCCTTACGTTTTCGTGTTGGCGATGTGGCAGACCCTAAAAACTTTAAAAAAGACCGCTTCGATGGAATGGCTTGCTTGATGGCCATCCAGAATATTGAAAATATTGAAGCGTTGTTTAAAAATGCGGCCATAGGGTTAAAACCGCAATGTCCTTTAGTTGTTGTGATGACGCACCCCTGCTTCCGTATCCCAAGGCAGACTCACTGGGGTTGGGACGAAGAAAAAAAGATAGAATATCGAAGGATAGATCATTATAGAACGGAAACAAATGTTCCAATTCTTACACCCCCTTTTGCAAATAAAGATTCATTTACTCTTACCTACCATCGTCCACTTGAAAGTTATTTTGCTGCGCTTTCGAGTGCAGGTTTTGCTGTAGATGGATTGGAGGAATGGATATCAAATAAAAAGAGTGAGCCAGGGAAAAGAGCAAAAGCTGAAAACCGTTCGCGAAAAGAAATTCCTCTTTTTCTTGCTTTGCGAGCAAAATTGATTGGATGAAAATTCTATGAAAAGTTACACCTATGAACTTCCAGAACAAGATAGGCTCCTTTCTCTGATTAGAGAAAACTTGTTAAAGATTGGTGAGGAATGGCGAGAGATCGCAGATTATATGCTTCAAGGACATGTTGAATATAAACCCCTCCGCAGCAACCCCATGCGGTCTGGAACACAATTTATTTATCAGAGGGCCCGCCTCAATTTGACACTTTATTTCCCCGAAAAAATATTCAATCGTTTTATGGGATGGATGGACTCAGAAAAAGTAGAAATTTTAAAGGCTGTTGCGCAGGCCTCTTTGTCTAAGAGGTCTGGTTATGATGTTTATGAATTCAAAATCCATGGAATTATTAGTGATTCATGAAATTTGGAATTATTCGGCTGTCTCTTCCCAGGCAAAAGAGAAGGGAATATCATCTTCAATGGCTTGGCGAATGCGTTTCATCCAGGTTTGATAAAAGGTTGAATTGTGCAATGTGAGTAAATGCATAGCTAGAATTTCTCCTGCCATAATTAAGTGCCTTAGATAAGCCCTTGAATAGTTTTTGCAGGTGTAGCAACAGCAATTTGAATCGACAGGTTCAGGATCATTTTGGTATTGCGAATTTTTGATATTTATTTTTCCGCCGTTTACAAATAAATACCCGTTTCTAGCATTGCGGGTAGGCATAACGCAGTCGAACATATCTACTCCCATAGAACTACAAGTTAAAAGATTTTCAGGAGTTCCGACACCCATTAAGTATCTGGGTTTCTTTGTGGGGAGGAATGAGGTTGTTAGCTCCGTCATTTCGTTCATTAAATTTTTTTCTTCTCCCACACTCAATCCACCAATTGCATAGCCAGAAAAATCCAATGCAGTAATTTGTTCTGCGCTTTCTTTTCGCAAGCTTGAGTGCATACCTCCTTGCACTATTCCAAATAGAGATTGATTGCCAGGCTGGAAGGTATCTTTGCACCGTTTAGCCCAGCGAGTAGTGAGCTGTAATGATTTCTTAGTTGTTGAAAGGTCTGAGGGATAAGGAGTCGGTTCATCAAATGCCATGATAATATCGGCACCTAATGCTTTTTGAATTTCTATAGCCTTTTCAGGGGAAATGAAATGGCTTGAACCATCAATATGTGATTTAAAATTTACTCCTTCCTCAGTTACCTTTGTTAACTTGTTCAAACTGAAAACCTGATAGCCGCCACTGTCTGTAAGGATAGGATGATGCCAGTTCATAAAACTATGGAGTCCGCCCAGTGATTGGATTAACTCGTGTCCTGGTCTTAAGTAAAGGTGATAGGTATTTCCCAAGATGATTTGCGCCCCAATGGATTCCAAGTTTTCAGGTGTTAAGGCTTTAACGGTTGCCTGAGTGCCAACGGGCATAAAACAGGGGGTATTAATTTTTCCGCGTGGTGTTGTTAAAACTCCAAGCCGTGCAGAAGAGTGACTATGTTTCTTTAATACTTCGAATTTAATCACTTTTTTTATTCGGAAGTAGAACTATATTATTGACTTGGTTGGGATAGCAATGTTTCTAGAATTGCTTTTTGCACGTGCAACCTATTCTCTGCCTGATCAAAAACAATAGAATCCTTTCCATCCAAAACTTCGGAAGTGATTTCCATTCCACGGTGAGCCGGTAGACAATGCATTACTAATGAATTTTTTCCTGTAGCGTTTAGTAGTTTTTGGTTAATTTGATAAGGAACTAAAATTTTCTCTTTTTTCTCCAGATCCCCAGTATCTCCCATACTTATCCAGACATCTGTATATATGATATCCGCATCTTTGACAGCTTCAAAAGGATCTTCGATGATCTCGACTTTTCCATTGCCGTGGAGTTGGGGTAGCGAGGCAGGTTTGAATTCGGGTGGGCAGGCGATAACTAACTCCATTCCCATCAATGATGCCCCAGTCATCCATGAATACGCTACATTATTAGCATCTCCGACATAAGCTATTTTTACACTCTCTATTTTCCCAAGTTTTTCTTTAATGGTAAAAATATCTGCAAGAATTTGGACAGGGTGATTCAAATCAGTGAGGCCATTGATTACAGGAATAGTGGCGTGTTTCGCCAAATCTACCACTTCCTGATGGTTGTGAGTGCGAATCAGAATTCCGTTCAGATAGCGGGAAAGTACTTGGGCTGAATCTTTAAGTGTTTCTCCACGATTCAATTGTAATTGATCTCCAGTTAGAAAAAGAGCCCGACCGCCAAGTTCATTCATTCCAACTTCAAAGGAAATTCGGGTGCGGGTAGAATGTTTATTAAAAATCATACCAAGCGATTTTCCCTTTAATGGAAGATGTTCTACACCCTTTTTCCTTTTCTCTTTTAAGGCTGTTGATTTTTCGAAGAGGGATAGGATTTCTTCGCGGCTAAAGTCGTTGGTGGTTAAGAGATCTTTTTTCATAAAAATATTTAAAATATTAGTTTTTCTTTTTTGATAATTGAATAAGGCTTTTAGATAAAACAGGCATAAGGGTATTTATATCTTTACGGGAAATATTAAGAGGTGGAAGAAAACGTAAAATATTTTGTTGAATACAATTGATCAGAAAACCATTTTTCATGCAATCCAGAACAACTTCATTCCCCGGTTTGCTAAGCTCAATCGCGAGCATCATTCCTTTGCCTCGAATATCTTTAATTATCGAGTGTTGTCGCGCTAAATTTTGTAGACATTCAAAGAAGTAGTCTCCTGTTTCCGAGGTTTTTTTTAAAAACCCGTTGCTTGTTATGACTTTTAATGATGCTAAAGCTGCTGCGCAAGCAAGGGGATTGCCTCCAAAAGTAGCGGCATGGGATCCCGGAACAAAAGATTTCATAACCCGATTTGTGCTACCCATAGCTCCTATAGCCATCCCGCCTCCCAATGCTTTGGCGAGGGTCAGAATATCCGGTTTGATTTTAAATAATTCATGCGCAAACAAACTTCCGGTTCGACCAAATCCTGTTTGTACTTCATCAAATATTAAGAGGATATTATTGTTTTTGCAAAGCGATTTCAAATCTTTCAGATAAGAGGAGTCAGGTACGTTTACACCGCCTTCTCCTTGGATAGGTTCAACCAATATTGCACATGTTTTTTTGCTGAGAGACTTTTTGACAGCTTGAATGTCATTAAAGGGCACATATTTAAATCCCTGCAGTATAGGTTGAAACCCAGTGTGGAATTTTTTTTGAGCAGTTGCCGATAAAGCCCCCAAGGTTCGCCCATGAAAAGAATTATGCATTGTAATAATTTCAGTACGCTCGGGATGTCCCTGGTCGAACGAAAACTTCCTAGCTAGCTTTATTGCCGATTCGATAGCTTCCGCACCACTATTACAAAAGAAAAATTTGTCGGCAAAGCAGAGGGATGTGAGTTGCTCCGCCAGTTGAGATTGGGGTTCAATATGGTATAAATTTGAAACATGCAGGAGTGTTCCTGCTTGTTTCTTAATTGCAGAGACAATGGCCGGGTGGCAATGCCCTAGATTGTTTACCGCAAGACCGCTCACAAAATCCAAGTATTGTTTGTTGTCTTTATCCCATACTTTCGCGCCTTTTCCCCGCACTAGTGCAATGGGATATCGCCCATAGGTTTGAGCAATATACTTTTTCGTTAAATGGGCAATTTTTTGGTTTTTGTTCATAAAAATTCAAGGAGGATTATTAGGCCAAAAACTTTATCATAAAAAATAAACGAAAAATATAAAAACCTTAAAGAATCATGGATTAGGAAGGTAGGGAAAGTTTTTTATGCGTCTATAGCGTTTCATTT
>ENA-UPTF01000307-UPTF01000307.1-marine-metagenome-genome-assembly--contig:-NODE-307-length-35508-cov-3.892411_pt1 | contig 35508 bp, 32 predicted proteins | sample MGYA00238166_ERZ767019 | MGnify/ENA primary metagenome ERZ767019 (study PRJEB28930, sample SAMN06266391) | marine metagenome | isolation source: Sea water from 250 m depth | place: Atlantic Ocean | study... | reverse complement strand
ATTTAAAAGTTGGAGACGTTATTAAATCAAGCGATTTATCAAAAAAACTTATTTCAATGTACTTCATGCGAGATGATTACGAAAGCAAAAGAGGTACTTTTTCAATCAAGGGAGATATCGTTGAAATTATGCCTTCCTATGAAGAATTTTCAATCAGAATAGAATTTTATGGAAATGAAATAGAAACAATTACAGAAATAGATGTTTTAACAAAAAACAAACTCAGAAACATGGAAAAAATTTCTATTTATCCAAGTAAACATTTTGTTACGCCTGAAGAAAGTTTAAAAGAAGCAATAGATGACATAGAAAATGAATTATCCATTAGATTAGATGAATTAGAAAAAAAAGGAAAATTATTAGAAGCTCAAAGATTACGTGAACGGACAAATTACGATTTGGAGATGCTTCGTGAAACTGGTTCTTGTCCTGGTGTAGAAAATTATTCATTACATTTAGGTAGGAGAATTCCAGGGAGTGCACCTTGGACACTATTGGATTATTTCGATGAAGATTATATGATTTTTATAGATGAATCTCATATAACTATACCTCAGATAAATGGAATGTATAAAGGCGACTTTTCAAGGAAAACAACCTTAGTTGAGCATGGGTTCAGACTTCCCTCGGCTATAGATAACAGACCCTTAAACTTCACGGAATTTGAAAACAAAATACCTCAAACTGTTTTCGTTTCAGCTACACCTGGAAATTACGAAAATAATGAGCAGCAAGATATGGTTGAACAAATAATTAGACCAACAGGTTTGTTAGATCCAGAAATAATTGTAGAACCAACAAAAAATCAAATAGATAATTTAATAAATAGAATACAAAATAATATTGAAAAAAAACAAAGATGTTTAGTTACAACTTTAACAAAAAAAATGTCAGAAGAATTATCAGAATATATGAGAGAAATAGGGATTAAAGTGCATTATCTTCATTCAGAAATAGACACAATAGAAAGAATTGAGATTTTAAGAGACCTTCGTTTGGGAACATACGATGTAGTAGTAGGTATAAATCTTTTAAGAGAAGGATTAGACTTACCTGAAGTATCATTAGTAGCAATTTTAGATGCAGATAAAGAAGGATATCTTAGATCTTCTACATCATTAATACAAACCATCGGCAGAGCTGCTAGACATGACGAGGGCAAAGTAATTATGTATGCTGACAAAATAACGAAATCTATGGATTTTGCAATATCTGAGACAAATCGTAGAAGAGAATTGCAAAAAGACCATAATAACAAGAACAACATAATACCCCAAAAAATAGTAAAAGAAGTCAAAGATATAACCGCTAGAATAAAGGAACATCAACTGGGAGAAGAAATTATAGAAGTAAATGAAAATTATACGCCAAAGCAAATAACTAAAATAATTAAAGAATTAGAAAAAGAAATGAAAAATTCAGCTAAATCTTTAGAATTTGAAAAAGCAGCCATAATAAGAGACCAAATAAGTGAATTGAGAAAAAATATTGTAAGTAAAACAACTTAACTAAAAAAATTTTTATTATATAATATTTATCAAGGAGTCAATATGAGTGAATTAACAAAAGATGATGTAATGGAAGCATTAAAAGAAGTCTACGATCCTGAAATTCCTGTAAATGTTGTAGATTTAGGATTAGTCTATAATGTTGCAGTTGAAGATAATGAAGTACATGTTGAAATGACTCTTACTGCTCAAGGTTGTGGAATGGGACCATATATTGCTCAACAAGCTGAATGGAGAATAGCAGAAATTGAAGATGTTGAAGATGTTGTTGTAGATTTAGTTTTCGAACCTCCATGGAACCCGGATTTGATAACTGAAGATGGAAAACGACTTCTAGGTATAGATTAGATGGCTGAACCAAGAAAGCTTACACCTGCAGAAGAAGCACGTTTAGAACAAGTCCGTGAGCAATTTAAAGAAAAACAAGAAATCTCTAAATCTCTAAATTCTATATCATACAAAATAGGAATTTATTCTGGCAAGGGAGGCGTTGGAAAAACCACAGTAACAACAAATCTCGCAATTATTTTAGCTAATCAAGGTAAAAAAGTAGGAATACTTGATTGTGATATAGATTGTCCTAATGTCACTCGAGTACTGAAAATCTCCGAAAGGCCTCAAGCTGATCCAGAAGGTAAAATGATACCTCCTAATAAATATGGAGTGTCAGTAATGTCGATGGGTTTTTTTCAAGAGAATGAAGATGAAGCAATAATATGGCGAGGTCCAATGATTCATAATGCCATAAACCAATTTATTTCTAGAACAAACTGGAATGATATTGATTATTTATTATGTGACTTACCCCCTGGTACTTCAGATGCTCCGTTAACTGTTATGCAAACACTTAATCTAGATGGTTTCATAGTTGTATCAACTCCTCAAGAATTGGCTGCCTTAGATGCCAAAAGATCAATAAATATGATAAGAAAATTAAATTTGAAAGTCTTTGGGGTTGTTGAAAATATGACAGGAGGGATTTTTGGAAAAGGAGCTGCTATTGAAATGGCAGAAGAACTTAATTTACCTATATTGAGCGAGATTTCATTGTTAGGTGATTATTCTTCTTCATATGAACCAACTGTATTAAACAATTCGAAATCACAAGAAGAATTTAATTTATTAGCTAAAAACATTAACGGAATAATAACAGAACTATCCTCTCATTAATTTTTCAAAAAATTCTTTTCCTTTAAAATTTATTTGATTACCAGAGGTTCTGCTCTTTCCTATCAAAGAATTAGAAACTTCTTCATAAATCGATGCTGCTGCCTTATGAAATGAACCAGACAACTCATATCCTTCATAAGTTTTAGAAATTTCATACATTTCACCAATCCATCGATGTGCTTTTGATGGAATAGAGTTTAAATTATTCAAATCTTTAAAAACGTTTGGCTGAGAAGATTCTATTTCTTTAATAAGCAAATCATAATTATTTGATTTTATTGCCAAAAACATGGCTCCGAGTAGTAGAGAAGAATATCCTTTCGTAATCGATGCATATGCCATTTTAATCGCTGAAGCATCTCCAATCTTGCCTCCCATATCTATAATTTCCATTCCTTTATTATTTAATTCAACCAACTTATAAGAATTACTTCCTGATATGTAAACTCTAGGAAAATTACCATCTTTTGGTGGTCCCCCAATAATCCCACCATCAACAAAAGTGATTTTAGTATTTTTTAGATTATTTTCCATTTTGATAGTAGTATTCGGTGCAATTGCATTCAAATCTGCAAATAAAATAGAATTTTTAGTTTTACTGTCCAATTTTGCCAATTTCTCAGATAATCCTAACGCTTCACTGGGTACTAAAATTGAAATCAACAATTGTGAATTATTAATTGCATTTTCTAAAGTATGGCAATTTTCTATTCCAATTTTATTAGCTCTCTCTTTGGTTGATTTTGATCTTTCATCAAGTGGTGAAATAATCTCGTATCCGGCATCGATTAAAAATCTAGCGATGTTAGATCCCATGTCTCCGGGACTCAATAATGAAATTCTTTTCATTTGATTCCCTCTATAATTTTGGATATTGAATCTCCTACAATTTCCGCTTCATTAGGATTCATTCCGAAAACATGTATAACAATTGATTTTTCTCCTTCAGGAACTCGTGTCCAAATAGAAGGTTCGTTATTCTTAAGCAACTCAACAAAAGATTCATTATCAATTCCTAACTTTGATTCATCAATATCAAAGGACAAACCGAAGGGTTGATGACCAATAATGTTATTAATGATTTTTACATTTATGCCATCAATATTCTTTATTTTATTGAATATTGTATTGGTTTGTGTTTCGGCTTTAGATAGTCTCTCTTCATGATTCATGCTTAGCCATCTTTTTACAGCAACAACTACTCCAATAATTTCTTGTCTATCTATTTTATGGGGCCTCCCAATCCCTCGTATTCTTCTACTTTCATAGCCGATGAATGAATGTCGAGATATAGCATCAATTATTTCTTCAGTACCTAATGCTAAACCTGTCGAATGGGGAGCCCCCATATATTTTGCAGCTATACATTGAAAATCTGCTCCCATCTTAACATATTTCCCAAAATTCTCTAGAGGATAAATTTGACCTGCTGCATCGACAGATACGAATTTATTTTTTGAATGCGTTATTTCTATAACTTCTTCTAAAGATAAAATCTTATCATCTATTTCATTTTGTTCATAAACAGGAAAATGAACACAAGCTGTATTTTCATTTATTGCATTAATAAGTTGATCTGCAGAAGTTCCTTCTTCATTTCCCACCTCTACCAATTGACCTCCTGAAAATTCCATACATCTGTCATACCAATATCTTTGCCTTTTTTGAATTAAAATTTTATTTGGCATTCCATCAGTATTTGGAAGTTGTTGAATTTTCTCGTCATCAGAGCCAGCCATAAACGCTGCTGCAGCCAGTGTTAATGCTGAACCAGCACCAGATGTAATATACGCAGCCGGGACATCTAAAATTCTCGCAATTTCAGCTCCGGCTTTTTGTTCTAATTCAGACATAGGAACATAAACGTCGTTAGACATTTCCATAGCTGCTCTAACTTCATCAGCTATTATCGAGCCACCCAAGGCTGTCACGCTCCCTGTAGCATTAATTATTGGCTTTATACCCAAATCTTTATATATTGATCCCCATTGTGATGTTGTCATGATTTCTTTCTATAATTATTTAATCATCTTCTAAAGTTGAGATGTCACCCTCTGGCTCACCTAATTCACGAGCTTTCAAAAGTCTTCTCATTATTTTACCTGATCGAGTTTTTGGCATAGTATCAAGAAAATCTATTTCTCGAGGTGCAACTCCCGCGGATAATTTTTCTCTGGCAAACCTAATCAATTCTCTTCTCAAATCATTTGATTGTTCATAATCAGGATTTAATGTAACAAAAGCTTTGACTATTTCCATAGCTATGGGATCAGGCTTACCTATCACTCCCGCTTCTGCCACAGCTGGATGTTCAATTAACGCGCTTTCCACTTCAAATGGACCCACAAGATGCCCTGCTGTATTAATAACATCATCTGCCCTTCCTTGAAACCAAAAATATCCTTCATTGTCGCAAGAAGCTTGATCTCCAGTTATGTACCATCCTTTTTTAAACCTAGAATTATACATGTCATCTTGTTGCCAATATGCATACATTTGAGATGGCCATCCAGGTCGGACAGCTAGAATCCCACTTTTATCGGTTTCAATTTCATTATATTCATCATCTAAAATACCCATTGTTACTCCTGGAAATGGCTTCCCCATTGATCCAGGTTTAATTTTATTGGAAGAGAAATTAGCACACATTATAGCTCCCGTTTCTGTTTGCCACCAATTATCATGAATAGGCATTTTATAATTTCTATTGCCCCATACAACAGCTTCTGGATTTAATGGCTCCCCTACTGAACCAATGAAACGAAGAGAGGTAAGATCGTATTTATTTACTACGTCTTCCCCTGCTCTCATAAGCAATCTTATAGCTGTTGGAGCAGTATACCAAACATCAACTTTATATTTTTCAATGATTTCATACCAAGCAGAAGCTCCGAATCCTCCCTCATAAATTATTTGAGTAACTCCATTTGTCCAAGGACCAATCATCCCATAAGATGTACCTGTTACCCATCCAGGGTCTGCCGTACAAAAATACATATCTCCAGGTCTTAAATCTAAGGCCCAATGAGCAGTAAGTAATTGTTGAACAACAGCTTGGTGTCTGTGCAAAACTCCTTTGGGTTTCCCTGTAGAACCTGAAGTATAATGCATTATTGCAAAATCATATTGTGAAGTATTTACAATGCTAAATTCAGATGATTTCACTTTTTTCATCAATTCATAATAATCTAAATCTCCTTCAATCTTAGATTCTTTGTCTCGATTATCTTTATTGATAACAACTATATTTTTTAGGGTTTTGATATCCGGTATGATTGAATTTATCTTATTTCTTAAATCAGGCGAGGTAATTAAATAAGTAGCACCTGCATCTAGCATTCTATCTTTAACTGGATCCGGTCCAAAAGCTGAAAATAATGGAGCAATTATACCTCCCGCTTTGAGTATACCCATAGCTGAGAAATATAATTCTGGAAGTCTATCCATAAAGATAAATACACGATCACCTTTTTGCATTCCTAAATTGACCATTACTTGAGCAAACTTGTCGGACTCTTCTTTAAAGTCTGAGTAAGTATATTTTTCTTCTTCACCATTTTTTCCTAACCAAATCATGGATAAATTATCACCAAACCCTTTATCAACATGTTTGTCAATTGATTCATAAGCGTTATTCAAACCGCCATCTTTAAGCCATTCCAATCGTGAATAACCATCGTTGTTCCAATCAAATGAATTGTATGCGTTTTCATAATTTTTTAAATTTGGCTTCTTCGATTCTGTATATTCAGTCTTTTTTAGGATTTCATCAAATTGCATTATTCACTCCTGAATTAAGTTATCATTTAAATATATAAAATAATTTTGTTATCACATTATACTTTGAAATTAATATTAGCAAATTTTAAGAGTGTTAAGTAAATGTGATTGGAGGATAATCAAAAAATGAACATTTTGTTTTTAAAAGACTTATTGCCCACTGCTAGAGCAGGAGATGTCAGAAACGTAAAACCAGGATTTGCTAGAAATTATTTGATCCCTAATGGTCTAGCGGTTTTGGCTACTGAAGAAGCATTACAAAGATCAACAAAACTTAGGGCTGAAGCTGAAGTTAGAAGAATCCAAGAAACTAAAGATTGGAAAGAAATTGCTGAAATTTTGAAAGGATCATCAATCACATTGGAAGTAAGAACAGGGCCTACTGGTAGATTATATGGATCGATAACGCCATCTATAATTGCCGATCATACTGAAACAATAGTTAGTAAGCCTATGAATAGAAGGTTTTTCATTATTCAGGAACCGATACGTACTATAGGAAAGTATCAAATAAAAGCAAAGTTTGTAGAAGAAGTTGAAATTGATTTAGAAATAGATGTAATCCCTGATGAAGAATCTAAAAACCTTATAGAAGAACATAAAATTGAGCAAGAAAAATTAAAAAAATTAGAAGAAAAAGAAAATAAAAATAAAGATAATTTAATAAAAGAAAAAAAAGATGATAAAACCACTTCTGAAATACATGAAAATGAAGATAATAAATCAGATACACAGTAAAAAATAATTAGATTTTAAATATGGTTTTATCCGATAGACTTTTCCCTCATGATTTGTCCGCAGAGGAATCTGTAATAGGTTCATTGCTTATTGACGATTTGGCGTTCTCTAAAATAGCTTCAATATTAGAACCTGAGCATTTTTATATGGAAGCAAATAGGTTAGTTTTTGAAGTAGCAAAAGAGTTATTCACTAGACAACAACCTATTAATCAAATCACCATTGCTCATGAACTAGAAACCATTGACAAATTGGAATCAGTTGGCGGTAGAGCATATTTAGCAAAAGTTATAAATGTAGTACCAACATCGTTGCACATCAAACATTATGCCAATTTGGTAAGAAGAACTGCAACAATGAGAACTTTGATTACAGCAGCAGAAGATATTTCAGATATTGGATTTGATAATAATCCTGATATTGAAAACGCTTTAAACAGAGCTGAAGACATAATTTATAACATAAGAAGTGATCAGCCAAGCCGTGATTTTGTTCCTTTGAGAGAAACTCTCACTCCTTATTTAGAGAGTTCATCGACTGACATGTCTGATGATGAGAATAAACCTATTAATTCAGGGTTTAATTTATTAGATGATCTTTTAGGTGGATTTCAAAGATCTGATATGATCGTCATAGCTGCTCGTCCGTCTGTTGGAAAGTCTATGTTTGCACTTAATGTTGCTATCAATGCAGCTACTAATAATAATAATGTAGCAATATTCTCTTTGGAAATGGGAAGAGAACAAATTGCTACAAGGATGCTTTCAACTCAAGGTAGAATAAATATGCATTCCTTAAGAATGCGTAGATTAAGTAGCTCAGATGAAAACAGACTAGTTGATGCAATTGGAAGACTCTCTGATTTATCAATTTTTATTGATGATTCACCGATACAAGCAGTCGCAGAAATGAGAGGTAAGGCAAGGAGATTACAATTAGAATATGGTTTAGATTTTATTGTCATAGACTATATGCAACTTGTTACTACAAATAAAGGGAACAGAGATACAAATAGAGCACAGGAAGTTTCAGAAATATCACGTCAAATTAAAGCTATGGCTAGAGACCTAAGAGTACCGGTAATCGCTATTTCTCAATTATCAAGGGCAATTGAACACAGGCAATCTCACAGACCTTTATTATCTGATTTACGAGAATCTGGTTCAATTGAACAAGATGCTGATGTTGTTATGTTTATCCATAGAGAAGAAAAATTTACAACCCGTGAAGATTGGATGAAAAACAATCCAGGGATTCCATATCCAGAAGGCCAAGCAGAAATCATTATAGCAAAACATAGAAATGGTCCAACAGATACAATACCTCTGGGTGTTGACGATTCGATAGGAAGGTTTATAACAATCGATTCAGTAAATAAACAAGCCATGGCTGAAGGATAAAAGTGGAAAGCTTAAGTGAAATCATAAACAGAATAAACAAAGAAAAATTTGACCCAAATATTAATGATAATATTGAGAGTTTAGATAATGAATGTCTCGTGTGTAACGGTGCAAGATGGATCTTAGAGGATACAGAAGAAGCAAATACTCGTAGGAATGCAATACCATGTGAATGCCAAAATGAAAAAAATCAAAATCTAGATTATTTGTTAAAGTTGAGACTTTTTGGACTCGATAAATTAAAAGAATTTACTTTCGATAATTTCAGAACAGACGGAAGTATAGGTGTTTCAGATGGGAGAAATTTGTCAAAAAATTTAGAATTAGCAAAGTTTTACTCAGAGGATCCAAGAGGATGGTTAATTATAACAGGACCAACTGGTACTGGAAAAACACATATTGCTTTAGGAATAGCACATGCTTGCGTAAAGGGAAATAAACCAGTTACATTTAAATCAATGCAAAATGTTATTGAAGAGATTAGATCTACAATTTCTACAAACAATGAAGATTCTTATAATATTTTAATTGATTCACCATTTTTAATAATCGATGATTTTGGAACACAAATTAATTCTAATTGGGTAGAAGAAAAAATTGATTATTTATTTACTTATAGGTACAACAGAAAATTACCAACTGTAATAGTCTTGAATAAATCTATTTTTGACTTCAGTGATAGATTTCAAATGAAATTTTCAGATCCTAATTTAGTTGAAAATATTGAGTTTAAATCTAAGAATACAGAAAACTTAAAGTCAGGTATTGAAGAAATCCACAAAAAATCTGATTTAAAATCAGCTTTTAGAGCTTATGAAAATGATAAAAAGTTCCCCATAAAAAGTATGATTGAGATAACAAATGATTTCATCAATAAATCCAATCCCATGTGGCTATTCATTTATGGCGTTCAGGGATCAGGTAAAAGTTATCTTTCTTCTGCGATAGCTAATGAATTAATTAAAAAAGGTAATGAAATTTTTTTTATCAAAGTATCAAATCTGTTAGAAAATGTAAGAAATAGTTACACAAATAATCAAGGGAATGGAATTCTGTATGAAAGATGTAAAAATGTAGAATATTTGTTTATTGATGATTTGTGGGGGCATTCAAATTCTAATTGGTCAGATGAGTTGATTTATAAATTATTAGCTCATAGACAAGATAATCTGAAACGCACAGTAATTAATAGTAATGTTGATTATAAAAATATTTTTGGTTACGATACTAATAAAACGACTAAGATTGGTTCAGATTCTGAATTTACAAAATGGGTTTGCTCTAGATTATCTAACGTAGAACAAGTGAATGAAATTCAACTTCCTCCAAGAGATTTAAGAAAACATCTTTTTAAGAAAAAAAAGATTAATGGATAATACTTGTGGTCAAAATATTCCGAAATCAAGATGATTTAAAAAGAGAAGTTCAGATCTTTAGCAAAGATGCTGAGAACTTGTTTATTCAAAAAAAAGAAATTAAAAAATTATTTGAAGGATGTCTATGGGCCGAGGGACCTGTTTATCTTAAAAGTAAAGAAATTATAGTTTGGTCAGATATCCCATTTAATAGGATGCTTTATTATGATACAAAAGATAATTCAACGGGTGTATTTAGATACCCCTCTAATTTCTCTAATGGAAATTCAACTGATTTAGAAGGGAACCTCATTTCAGCAGAACATGGAAGGAGAGCTATTAGCAAAACTAATAAATATGGAGAAGTAAGTATAATTTCTAATAAATATGAAGGTAAGAAATTAAATTCTCCCAACGATCTTATAACAAAATCAGACGGAACAATTTGGTTCACTGATCCTCAATATGGGATAAAAACTAATTTTGAAGGATACCAATCACCTAGCGAATTAGGATTTAATGGAGTTTACATGATAGAAAATAATGGTAAAACTCACTTAATGACATCAGAAATAGAAGGACCAAATGGGATAGCCTTTTCACCTGATGAAAAAACTTTATATGTAGCAGATACAGGAACATCTGGTTTGATTTATTCTTTTAAAGTTACAAAGAATAAAATTTCAAACAAAAAAATATTTGCTAAACCAAGGCCCGGATCTCCTGATGGGATAAAGGTAGATGTAAATGGTAATGTTTTTTCATCTGCTTGGGACGGCGTTCAAATATTTTCTCCAAAAGGAGATTTATTAGCTAAAATACAACTCCCTGAGCAAAGAACTGCAAACTTATGCTTTGGTGGTACAAATTATGATCAGTTGTACATAACTTCAGATAAATCCTTATACTCTATCAAAATGAAAACTTACTCAAAGGCATAATTTTAATTTTTTAGTTCTATTATAGATTTTTATTATATATATATTTGTTTCTAGTCTTTTATTTTTACATCGCTTATATACAATAGAGTTGGAAACAACCTCAAATTCCTACCTTTAATAATATGGATATAGTTTCAAAAACAATAAATACATTAAGGTTTTTATCAATAGACCAGGTTAATAAAGCAAGTTCAGGACATCCTGGAGCTCCTATGGGTGTTGCACCAATAGCATATGTACTCTTCAAAAAAATTATAAAACATAATCCAAAAAACCCTTTGTTTTTCAATAGGGATAGATTTATTTTATCTAATGGTCATGCTTCTGCACTATTATATTCAACTCTTTTTTTATCAGGATACAAATATACTATAGATGATTTAAAAAATTTCAGACAAATGAATTCCAAAACACCAGGACATCCCGAAATAAATCCTTCATTGGGCATAGAGGTAACGACTGGTCCTCTTGGCCAAGGATTCGCAAACGGTGTAGGAATGGCAATTTCTGAAAAATTTTTATCCTCTAAATTTAATCTCGATTCTCAAATAATCAATCATTATATTTATGCAATTGTAGGAGATGGTGATCTTCAAGAAGGTATTTCATCTGAAGCCGCTTCATTAGCAGGAACACTTAAATTAGGTAAACTCATTTACATTTATGATTCAAACAATATAACAATAGATGGTTCAAACGATTTGGCTTTTACAGAGAATGTTGCGCAAAGGTTTCAGGCTTATGGTTGGGATGTAACGGAAAATATTGATGGAAATGACATTAATGCAATAGAAGCTTCAATTACAAAAGCAAAAAATAATTTAAATCAGCCTAGTCTCATAATAGCCAATACAACGATAGGGTATGGATCTCCAAATAAATCGGGTAAAGAAACAGCACATGGGGAACCTCTAGGAGAAGATGAAACTGAATTAACAAGAAAAAAATTAAATTGGGAATATAAACCATTTGAAATTCCAAATGAAGTTCTCGAACATATGAGCAATATAAAGAAAGAAGGAGAAATTCTTGAAAATAACTGGAATAATGATATCTCTGAATATAGAGAGAAACACCCTGATTTATATAAAGAATTAAATTTACTCATAAGTAATAAATTACCCAATGGGTGGGCTAAAGAATTGGATGCAGTTATAAAAGAAAATAATGAACCAGAAGCAACAAGAGCATCATCTGGGTTAGCAATAAACATACTGTCAGAAAGCTTATTTAATCTATTGGGAGGATCTGCAGATCTTACAACTTCAACAAATACAAATATTAATGATTCTGGGAATTTTTCCAAAAAATCACCAACTGGTAGAAATATAAAATTTGGAGTTAGGGAACATGGAATGGGAGGAATAATAAATGGCATAGCTGCACATGGATCATTAATACCATTTGGAGGCACTTTTTTAATTTTTTCTGATTATATGAGAGGCTCTATAAGACTTAGTGCTTTATCAGAGCTTAAGAGCATTTGGATACTTACTCATGATTCAATAGGATTAGGAGAAGACGGACCAACACATCAACCAATTTCTCAGCTTATGAGTTTAAGAGGGATACCTGACTTAAAGGTTTTCAGACCAGCAGATAGAAAAGAAACTTTGTTATCTTGGAAGGCAGCAATAATAAATAGATCAAATCCTTCAGCGATGATTTTATCTAGACAAGCAGTCCCAAGTCTTGAATCTATTACCAAAGTAAAACTTAACGAAAAAGATTTCTTAAGAGGCGCATATATTTGTTATAAAAATTCAGATGATACCCCAGATATTACATTTATATCTACTGGTTCAGAAGTAGCACCTACCATAGAGGCTGCAAAACATTTTGCCTCTGAGTACAAAATACGGGTAGTTTCAATGCCTTGTTGGGAAATTTTCGATGAACAAAATAAAGAATATCAAGAGGAAGTTATTTCAAAAAAATCCAAACTGATTATTTCTATTGAAGCCGGAATTGGTCTGGGATGGCAAAAATATACCCAAAACAACGATACAATTATATCAATTGAGACTTTTGGGAAATCAGCAAAAGGAAGTGAAGTACTTGATAAATTCGGATTCTCAACAGATAGAATAATTGATAAAACAAAAAAAATCATAAAAAATTCTATAAAATAATTAACATGGAAAAAATTTGTATCGGTTCAGACCACGGTGGTTATGAATTAAAAAACAAAATAATAAATCTTTTGAATAATTTCGGATATGAAGTTAAGGATTTAGGTTCGAAAGAATATTTACCTGATGATGATTATCCAGATACAACCAAAAATGTAGCAGAAGCTATAAGCCAAGGTATCTATGATAAAGGTATTGTATTATGTGGTTCTGGCGTAGGAGCATCAGTTGTTGCAAATAAATTCATAAACGTAAGAGCTGCAATCTGTCACGATACTTACTCAGCTGCTCAAGGGGTAGAACACGATGATATGAATGTATTATGTTTAGGTGGTAGGATTATTGGAGAAGAACTAGCGAACAAGATCGTTGAAGCATTCGTTAATGCAGAATATAAACCAGAGAAAAGATTTCAAAGAAGAAAAGAAAAGCTTCAACAAATAGAAAAAAATAATTTTTCATAAATGTCAAACATAAAAAATTTAATATCAAATAATCAATCCATTTGGTTAGATTCAATAAGTAAACAAATGTTAGACTCCGGAGATCTGTCAAAAATTATAGATTTAGGAATAACAGGTATTACTAGTAATCCTTCTATTTTTGATAAAGCCATATCCTCTTCAGAAGTTTATGATGAAACAATTAGAGAAATTTCTAATAATATTTCTGATCCAAAAGGTGTATTTGAAGAATTAGCCATACGAGATATTCAAAGAGCCTCTGATTTATTATTTAAAATTTATAAAAAATCTGAAGGGACAGATGGTTTTGTTTCACTTGAAGTAGATCCTTTTCTCGCTAATAATACAGAAGAAACTATTAAAGAAGCTAAGAGATTATGGAATAGAGTAAATAGAGAAAATCTGATGATAAAAGTTCCTGGAACTGATTTAGGTTTTCCAGCAATACAACATTTGTTAGAAAGTGGGATAAATATTAATATAACTTTATTATTCTCTTTTGATTCATACAAAAAATGTCTTCAAGCTTTTTTACAATCTCAAAAAACAAACACTTCCTCAAAGTCTGTTGCTTCATTCTTTATCAGTAGAATAGATACCGCTGTTGATATGAATCTAGAAAATTCAAATAAAATATTTCATAAAATTGGAATTGCAAATTCTTTCAAGGCATTTGGACATTATTTAAACTCAAAAAAAATAATGAAAAACAATTATCAAAAACTTTTATGGGCTTCAACTAGTGTGAAAGCTGAGGATTTAGACCCTGCATATTATTGTGAAAATTTACCAATATCTGGAACAATAAATACATTACCTTTAGAGACAATAAATGATTTATTAAAAAAGGAAGATTTTAAAATAAACAAATTAAAAATCTCAGAAACATATTCTGAGATTATGGAAGATTTAGATAAAATTCTTGATCTAAATTTGATTACTCAAGAATTATTATTAAATGGAATAAAACTGTTTCAAGATTCTTACAGTTCTGTATTAGAGACAGTTAATAAAAAAATCAAATCAATCAAAAAAAAATAAGATGACTATTTCTGAAATTGAATCTTTAATTTTGGAACAAAAAATAATTGAAAAATTATTTACATCACCTAAAAAAATTTTCAATAAAGGCTCTTTCAAATCTTACAAAGAATTTCCATTAGATTGGATGGATGATCTAAATATAGCAAATTTTACAGGGATTGAGAAAAGTTTTAGCTCTTACAAAAAATATATTTTCATAGGTATGGGTGGTGCAATTAGTTCAGCTAAAATTGCTTCTTTTTATTTTCCAAAAAAAATCTTTTATTTAGACAATTTTGAGAACGAAAGAATAAAATTCATACAAAAAATTTCTAAAGAAGAAGAAAGTGCTATTATTGTTTGCTCAAAATCTGGCAAAACTATTGAGACATTTATTCTAAATTCTATATTGGGTGAAAAAAATCATGAAGATATTTATTTCATATCTGACGATTATGACAGTAGGTTTGATAAAAATAATACTTTCATAACTCCAAAAAATATACCAGGAAGATTTGGTTTATGTACATATTTTGGAATCATACCTTTTATATTAGGAGGTGTAAATGTAAAGAATATTATCAATCAAATAAATTTAGCAAACAAAGAGTGTAGAATAATTTCAAAAAATAACCCTGCAATTCCCAAAATAGCCTTTCTGTTTTCTCAATTTGATCAAGGATTAAAGATACTAGGTATAAATTCTGAAAAAAACAATTATGTTAAAGAATGGATTGAACAATTAATTTCAGAATCAACAGGTAAAAACAATTCTGGTTTGTATCCTTTAATGAATGTAAAAAAACCATTCCCTTATCTTAATTTTTCGAATGATACCAACATTTTAAATTCTGATAAATTGGAAGTGAAACTATCAGGTCCTGAAAATCTTTTTTATCAATTACATATTTGGTTATATGTGATTACTATTTTTGGATCACTTTTAAAAATCCAACCATTTGATCAACCGAATGTCGAACAAACAAAAATAAATACACAAAATATGTTGTCAAGTAATGAAAAAAATTATTCTAAATATAAAGTATATTCTAGTGATAAAATATCCAAAATCATTAGAAAGAAAATTACTGAAAAATTTAAAATAATAAATTTTTGTATCTTCGGATTAAATAAAGATGTAGATTTTTCTAGCCAATTTGAAATTTTAAAACATCATTTATCAAAAAAAAATATCTTCCTTTCAATAAATGTTGCTCCTCAATATCTTCACTCTACTGGACAAATGCTTAAAGGAAGCGAACACCAAATAACTAATATTCTTATAAACCTACACGGTAACGTGGACCTAAATATACCGAATTCGTTGTACACTCTTAATACGTTTGTGAAAACACAAGCCATTGCTGATTATTTAGCTTTGAAAAAAAAGAAGAGAAAAGTTTATTTTGTAGAGACTAATTTAGAAGAACTAAAAAAACAATTTAACGTACTAAACAATGATACAACTTTCTGAAAACAAAATATTTATTGGCTTAGACAATAGGACAAATGTATTATCATGTAATTTGGAATCTTCAAGACCAAAATCAGCTGAAGAAAAACTTAGGGCAAACTTAGCTGCAAATATGATTTTACAAGGTATAACAAAAATAAAAACCCCTCATGAATTGTATCTTTGGTGTGAACCCAATCTATGTGAAAGTATTTTATTTTCATCAAAGAAACTAAATATAAACACAGTAGTATCTGTAGAACATATTAATAGAGGGGGACTTGCAATTCCTAATTCTAAAGATGTGTTGGAATTATTAAAAATTTTCGATCCTAATTTATTCAGTGTTAGGATCTATTTTGATGAAAAGAGAAGTAAATTAGCTGAAGATCTAGCAATTGACAGGATAAAAAATATAATTGACATTGCAAATTTACATAATAAAGGATTTATAGTTGATATATTTTATTCTAATAAAATGTCACAAAATCAACTTGAAAAAGAAACAATCATAAAAGGGATGGAAAAGTTTATTAATGAAGGTATAAGACCTACATTGTGGGGTATAAGAAAAACTGATGATGAACTATTTGATAAAACATTAATAGGTCTCGCTAACATTGATAATGACTTAAACAATAATTGTATTCTTGAAATAAATTCAAACGAAAACTCTATAGAGTCTAAAGCTATAGGGTTAGAGAACTTTGCAATTAATGGGGATATATTCTCTGATACTTTAATTGCCTGGAGTACAAAACAAATGTTGGAAAATGAAGCTATAGAAAATATAAAATCTAATTTAGAAACTTATATGAACAACCTTTCTTCTAATAGGGTAAATAAGGTAAAAATTAATTAGTTTTATAAATAAAGGAGTCTTCAATGGAAGTAGCAGTAATTGGGCTTGGTAAAATGGGTGCTCAAATAGCTGAAAAACTGAGCAATAATGATTTTAAAGTTTATTGTTACGACGTAGATAAGAATATTTCCTTCAACTTAGATTCAAATATAGTAATTACTAAAAGTATTAAAGATTTAGTAAGTAAATTTAATGGAAAAAAAATTATTTGGCTTATGTTGCCAAGTGGACAAGTGACAAATAACACAATAGAAGAATTAAACAACTTATTAGATCGTGATGACATCATAATAGATGGAGGTAATAGTTTCTACAAAGATACAAAAGAGAATTTTATAAAATGCAAGAAAAAGAACATTCACTTCATTGATTGCGGTACAAGTGGAGGTATTTGGGGATTAACAAATGGATTTTGCTTAACAATTGGGGGAGAAAAAAATATATATGAAGAAATAAAAGAATTATTTGTGGCTCTTTCAGATAAAAATTCAAAAGGTGGGTTATATGTAGGACAGTCTGGATCAGGGCATTATGTAAAAATGATTCATAATGGAATTGAATATGGAATGATGCAGTCTATAGCAGAAGGGTTAGATATTTTAAAAAATAAATCTGAGTTTAAATTTAAACTCGAAGATATAACAGAAAATTGGAGAACTGGTTCAGTAATTCAATCTTGGCTACTAGATTTAATATCATCTGAGTTAAAAATAGACCCCAAATTAAATGATTATAATTCTAAAGTAAATGACTCAGGTGAAGGAAGATGGACAATCAAAGAATCAATAGATCTATCAGTACCAATCCCCAGTATTTATTCATCAATTAGTCAAAGATTTAATTCAAGACAAAATAGTTCTTTCGCAGGAAAAATATTATCAGCAATGAGAAATGCATTTGGTGGACATAAGTAGTTTCATGAATGAAGAATACGAACATTTAAATAAACTTACGATTAAGGAATTGTCTATATTATATGAAAAGACAGCATCTGAAATAATGGTTCTAAATGAAAATATTGAATCATCACAAAATGACATTGAATTAGAAAAAAAAACTCAATATTTCAATGCTATAAGAAGTATAATTATTGAATCACATTCTGATGAGGGTTATCCAAGAGGTGGTTAAACAATTGTTTTATTATAAAAGTTATCATGTTTATTAAACAATTTTTTATGTTGTTTATTTTTGTTTAAGTTTGGTTTTAATATTTTAATTGTCTTTGAATCTTTATCATTAAATGATCCCCAAAAACCTAAAGTTCTTAAAGCTAAAATCGCTCCACCTTTTAAAGTTGCTTCTTTCAAATCTTTGACTATAATCTTTGTCCCCAGGACATCCGATAACATTTGAGGGTAATCGGGGATCAAGTCTATAACTCCTCCAGAAATAATAAAATCATAATTTTTATTAATTTCATTGATTTTATTTTTCACATACAATAATCTATAACAAATTGATTCAAGGGTAGAGATCAAAATATCATATTTATTTGTTGAGAAATTTATACCAAAAATTGATCCTGTAGCTCTTGGATTCCACCCCGGAGCTCTTTCTCCAGATATAAAAGGTAAAACACTTAAACCATGATTTCCAGGTACATAATTTTTGATCAATTCAGTAATTTGTTTATCATTATTAAAATCTAGATGAAAAATTTTACTTAACCACAATAGATTGTTCCCTCCTTCTGTCAATGATCCACCCATAATAAATGTGTTTTCATAACATTTATATTTCCACAATCCATCAGGAAAAGTAATATTACTTTTCTCAGTAATAAACCGCATTGAAGTTGTGGATCCTACTGTTATAGTTGCATCTTTATCAATAATACAATTAGATCCGATTGTTGCTGCAAAACCATCAGCTATAGGCATGAACCAAGGTATCTTATCGAATGAAGGAAATTGTTGATTATAAGGTTCTGTCAAATTAGAAAAATTAATTTTTGTAGATGCTATATGTGGTAGCGTCTCTTCAGAAATTTTAGATTTCAACAATGTTTGTTTATCCCAATTATTTGTATATAAATTAAATAAACCTGACCAGCTTGCCAAAGAAAATGAAGTCAAAGGTATTTTTGGAGCAAATAGTTTACACATCAAATAAACTGGAAAATCCACCCAATATTTCACTTTATGATATTGATCATGATTTTCTCTCAACCATAATAATCGAGATGGTTGATAAGAAGTGTGATTTTTAACTCCTGTCCTTTGGTATCTATCATTTTCATTCTCATCTGTTAATCTATCTACATATTCTTTATTCCTTGTATCTGAGTATAGATAAACCGGAGTAATTGGATCATATTTAGAATCTAACCCAACCAAAGTTGAAACAATGGAAGTTATACTTACAGACAAAACCTTATACTTATGCTCTAAAACATAAGTATTTAATCTAGAAATTGATTCTAAAGTAGAATTAAATAATTTTTTAGGATCTTCTTCAACACCTCCTGATTTAGTAAACGATTGTTCATGAAGGATTGAATTTAAAGAATCTCCTACAATTTCTGCATCTTTGTTAAATAATGCAGATTTTATTGAAGAAGTCCCTATATCTATACTTAAAAACATGGTTTCTCTTTATATTTACAATATTTGAAAAAATTCAATCCAATTGGAAGGGCCATTAGTTATATCTAAAAGAGGTCTATATTTAGCTCCAGCTTCCATTATCTTTTTAGGAATAACATTTCCTTCTCTACTTGGATTATCAAATACTTCAGCAGTCCATTCTAAATAAACTCTATTTGGTTCTCCAGGTGTTGTACCGGAATTATAATAAACCCTACATTCACTCCTATGGCCTTCAGAAGTATATAAATCAGCTTGTTCTTTTATCAATTTTGCTGCATTTACAGCCTCGTAAGGCTTTGTTTTATAGGTTCTTCTTATTAAATACATAAAATTAACTCCTTTAAATTCATAATATTATTCACTTGAGATATTAACTAATTCGATAAATAATATATATGTAAATTCTTTTTAACTAAACTATATCAACCTTTTATTGGAGAGATTGTGTCTGAAAAAATAACAGTTGGGATATTGAGAGAAAATGATACTCTTGAAAACAGGGTCTCATTAGTTCCTAAAGATGTTAAATTATTAATACAAATGGGCTTGTCAGTGGAACTAGAAACAGGTGCTGGGGAAAAAGCAGGATTTTTAAATAGTCAATATGAAGATGCGGGTGCAAAAGTCTCTATGAAATTATCAAATAGTACAAATGTTATTACGTCAATAAATGCTTTCTCTTCTAAAGATAATAAATATGTAAAAGATTCCCTTGTGATTAGTACAACTAACTTTAGAACTGATAACAAAGTTGCTGATATATGCAAGAAAAATAACTTATCACTTCTAGCTATGGAATTTGTGCCAAGAATAGCTAGGGCTCAAAAGCTTGATTCCCTTTCTTCACAAGCTTCAATAGCGGGATACAAAGCAGGGTTGATTGTTGCAAATTCATTAAACAAATATCTACCATTAATGATGACTGCTGCAGGAACGATTCCTCCAGCAAAAGTATTGGTATTAGGAGCAGGCGTAGCAGGATTGCAAGCAATCGCTACAGTTAAGAGGTTAGGAGCAGAAGTCACCGGGTATGATATAAGATTGGCTGCTGGAGAACAGATTAGATCTCTTGGAGCTAAGTTCATTTCAGATGAAGTACCGGAAGATTCAGAAGTAAAAGATGGATATGCAAAAGAACAATCTGAAGAAAACCAGAAATCACAGTTAGAGTTTATAAAAGAACATATAATAAAATCTGATGCAGTTATCTCTACAGCAGCGATTCCAGGTCGTCCCGCACCAAGATTAATAGAACAAAAAACGGTTGAATTAATGAAGCCAGGAAGCATTATAGTTGATGTTTCTGCACCTTTTGGTGGAAATTGTGAATGTACCAAACTTGGAGAAATTATTACTGTTAATGATACTAAAGTGTACGGTCCATCAAATCTACCTTCAGAAATGGCATTTGATGCATCAACTGTTTATTCAAAAAACATATTAAGTCTTATAGAACTGTTAATTAAAGATGAAAAAATGGACATTAATCTACAGGATGAAATAATTGATGCAATGCTGGTAATTGAAAAAGGCAAGAAAAGAATAGGAGTATAAAATTGGATTTAATATCATTAATTATTATATTTGCTTTATCTTTATTTATTGGTTATGAAGTTATCACAAAGGTCCCCCCAACGTTACATACCCCATTAATGTCAGGTTCAAATGCTATATCAGGTATTGTAATTGTAGGAGCAATCATTATCGCATCAAATGCAAATGGCTTGCTGTCAACAATATTGTCTGTCTTTGCGGTAATATTAGCAACAATCAATGTTGTCGGTGGATTCATGGTGACCGATCGTATGTTAGCAATGTTCAAAAAAAGTAAAAGCAAGGAATAATTGTGTTAGAAATTTCGTCAAATATAGAAAATATATTTTACCTTTTATCAGCTTCTTTATTCATCATAGGACTAAAACGATTAGCATCTCCTGCTACTGCAAGAAATGGTAATAGATTAGCTTCTGTTGGAATGTTAATAGCAATAATAATCACTATTTTAAAATATACAAATACTAACTTTGAATGGATCATAATTGGTTTCTTCATTGGAGGAATATTAGGATTAGTATTATCGAGATATGTTCAAATGACTGCAATGCCTCAATTAGTTGCTGTTTTCAACGCATTTGGCGGAGGTGCGAGTGCACTAGTGGCAATTTATCAACTAATGTATTCAAGAGAACCCATAACGGGAACATTTACATTAGCATCTATAGCTTTCGCAACTGTTATTGGGTCTTTAACCTTCACGGGTTCTTTTATAGCTTTTGGTAAATTACAAGGTATTGTTTCAACTAGACCTATTTTACTTCCTTTGAGAAATTATTTGAATCTTATTTTGTTGATTGCAATTATTGCTTTTGCTATAGCTTTATCAATTCCAAATATTTCTTCGATCAATTTTCTGTATATCTTAATAGGATTGTCATTAATTGTTGGATTATTAATAGTGATACCTATTGGAGGAGCTGATATGCCTGTAGTAGTCGCCTTATTGAATTCATATTCAGGAATTGCTGGTGCCGGGGCAGGATTTGTTCTAAATAATCCAGTATTAATTATTTCTGGATCTTTAGTTGGAGCATCTGGGTTAATTTTAACTCGAATTATGACTAAAGCAATGAACAGGTCTTTGGCTAATGTAATGCTAGGGGGAATCGGTGTTGAGGATGGATCTACTCAATCTGGCAGTGATGAAAACAGACCAGTAAAATCATTGAATACTGAAGATGCGGCAATGATTTTAGGATATGCAGAAAGTGTTATCTTTGTCCCGGGTTATGGGTTAGCAGTAGCTCAAGCACAACATCAAATAAATGAATTGGCAAATTTACTAAAAGATAAAGGAACAAATGTTAAATACGCTATACATCCTGTAGCAGGAAGAATGCCAGGGCATATGAATGTCTTATTAGCAGAAGCAAATGTTCCTTACGATGAATTAAAAGATTTAGATGAAATAAATTCAGAGTTTGACAGAACTGATGTAGCAGTTGTTGTTGGAGCAAATGATGTAACTAATCCAACTGCCCGAACCGATTCAAGTTCCCCAATATATGGCATGCCAATTCTAAATGTAGATAGGGCGAAATCTGTTATAGTTTTGAAACGTTCGATGGCTTCTGGATTTGCTGGTGTAGAAAACGAATTATTCTTTTTAGAAAAGACTAATATGTTATTTGGAGACGCGAAAGATTCTATAGAAGGGATGACTCGAGAAATAAGGGATTTAGATTAAGTTTGAGCAGCTTCTTCTGATACCGGTTCTGGAGCAGACTGATATCGTCTTCCTCTATATTCACCACAATTTGAACAAATAGAATGAGGTAATCTAGGTTCGTTACACTCAGGACAGAGATATCCATTAATTTTAGATAATCCCTTATGAGATCTTTTATTTCCTCTTCTTGCTCGTGTATGTTTTTTCTTAGGTAAAGCAGTCAATATATTTCACTTTCTAAAATAGAGACTTATTCATTATAATAAAAAAACTTATAAAGAATATACATAAACGCTTTCTAGTTATTGTTACTTATAAGAGTTTTACTTAATTTTCCAATAATTAAAAAAGAGAAAGAAGCCATAAAGTATATTATTGCCCCAAGTAGAAGTACTAATTCATAAGACCCAGTTTTATCAAATATGTAACCAGCTGCTACAGGAGTAATAACCAAAGCACCATTATAAAAAGGGCTTAATAAACCTCTTATAATACCATAATTTTTTCTTCCAAATAAATCTCCAACCAATGACCAATTAAGTCCTGAACCTGCCTCAGATCCAACTAATAATAATAAAGACAACAATAAAAACAAAGGTTTATGTGAAATATTAACTAAAAGTAGAGATAAAGCTGATAAAAAATAACAAATAGCTAAAATTTTGGGACGTCCATATTTATCACTAATTCTACCTACTATCATAATAATTGGCACTCCAAACAACGCTAATAACGCAACATATGAAGCAGCATTTTGTGGGGTAACGCCTTTCCATACTAACATTGGGATCATGTGTACAAAAACTGCTCCGTGTATCGAAATTCTAAGTGCTGTACCCAAGCTTAGAACCCAAAAAGCCGTTGTGTTAATTGCTTCTTTCCATGTATATCCAGATAAATCTTCTTTACGATTTGCATTTTCAGACTTTACTTCATCTCCATCTGGGAGTAATCCCATTGATTCTGGAGACTTTTTGAAAAAATAACCCAGGGGTGAAATAAAACATATCATGAAAATTCCGAACCATAAAACTGAAGTTTGCCATCCCCATCTGTAAACACAAAATGAAAAAACGGGTACTAAAACAGCAGATCCCAACCTAAACGCAGCTGAATTAATACTCATAACTAATCCTCTTTTTTTCACAAACCAAACATTAAGAGCAACAAATGCAGTTTGCATAAAACTAGTAGTAGCTCCAATAGAAATAACTAGGATGTATATGAGAAGAAATTGAGTGTAGTTTTCAACTCTAGAAAGCATTACATAACCTATCCCCGCCATTGCTGTCCCAAATATGGCTAATGGTCTAGGTCCGAATTTATCCATTAACCAGCCGGTAATAGGTCCCAAAATTCCATTTTCTGCTCTGGCTAGAGCAAATAATAAAGAAGTCTGAGCAGATGTAATACCAAATGTTTGAGAAATAGGAATAAATAATACCGTGAAACCTTGCCAATGAAGACTTCCTCCCAGTCCATTTTGTAACGCTCCTGAAAGTACAATCCACCAACCAAAAAAAATTTTCTTCTTTTTTTTCATATCAATTCAACATGCAATAAATAACTCGCATTATTATTCAATCAACTCCTAACAGATATTTTTTAATACAAAAAAATACTAGTTTTAGAAACTTTTAAAAATTTTATTTCAAAAAACTTAAATATTCCTTTAAAAGGTAGATCTAATCAAATGGAAGATTTGGATCTAATGTACCTTCCATCGAAGGGACTTCCATCAATATAGTAGCACCCATATCAAAAAATCTATTTCTAAGAGTTTTATCATATGATCTTATACATAATTTTTTACCATTAGCTTTACATAGTGTAACTGCATGTTCTATGGCTGTATCGTCTGTTTTAGCAAAAGGATGTTCTGGATGAGCATCTCTATCAATACTTAAATCTGCAGGGCCCCATGAAAAACAATCTACACCTTCTATCGAAAAGTTTGGAATATTATTTATGGCATTCAATGTTTCTACCTGAATCATTAATACTCCTGTCTTATTCCACCATGCAGGATATGAATGTTGATCTACTTCTTTTAATCCTTCAGGAGGTCTTCCTGGACCACCCCAGCTTCTCACTCCTTCTGGTCTATAGTAAAAATAATCTCTTGCTTCTTTAACTAAATCAAGTTCTTCTGATTGAGGTACTTCAATAATTGTTGGCCCATGATCTAGATAATTCCCAATTAAGTAAGCGTGTCTTCTATGATCAATTCTATAATGAATGGGTTTGTCTAGTTCGTAAGCCGCTTCACATACTTTCAAAAGATAATCTTCACTTGTTGGGGCATGTTGTGCTTCGATACTTATGAAATCATAGTCATAATAATCCAATAGTTTTTCAAGATCTTCTTTTCCTGCTCCATGCATTACAGCACCACCAATAACTTGATCTCCATCTGCAATCAGTTTTTTTAAGTCTTTCATTACATCTCCTCTATATTTTTATTACTTTCTATAATTCTTTTTCATCTAAAAGATATATCTAACCAAATGGAAGATCTGGATCCAATTTACCTTCCATCGATGGATTTTCCATCAATATAGTAGCACCCAAATCAAAAAATTTATTCCTGAGAGTTTTATCATATGATCTGATACATAACTTTTTACCATTAGCTTTACACAGCGTAGCTGCATGTTCTATAGCGGTTTCGTTTGTTTTAGCAAAAGGATGTTCAGGATGAGCAGCTCTATCAATACTTAAATCTGCAGGGCCCCATGAAAAACAATCTACACCTTCTACTGAAAAGTTTGGAATATTATTTATGGCATTCAATGTTTCTATCTGAATCATTAATACTCCCGTTTTATTCCACCATGCAGGATACGAATGTTGATCCACCTCTTTCAATCCTTCAGGAGGTCTACCCGGACCACCCCAGCTTCTCACTCCTTGTGGCCTATAGTAAAAATAATCTCGCGCTTCTTTAACTAATTCAACTTCTTCTGATTGAGGTACTTCAATCATTGTAGGTCCATGATCTAGTAAATTTCCAATAAGATACGAGTGTCTTCTATGATCCATTCTATAAGATATTGGTTTGTCTAGTTCGTAAGCCGCTTCACATATTTTCAAAAGATAATCTTCATTTGTCGGAGAATGTTGCCCATCAACACTTACAAAATCATAGTCATAATAATCCAATAGTTTTTCAATATCTTCTTTTCCTGAACCATACTTAACACCTGCGCCAAGCACTTGATCTCCATCTGCTATCATTTTTTTTAAATCTTTCATTACAACTCCTCTACATTATTGTTACTTTCTTTAATTCTAGTTCATCATATTCTAAGTCAAGATCCATTCTCTCTACTAAAGTTACCAAATCATAACTTAGAATTATATGCTCTTTAAATAGTTTTGATATATTTTTTATTAAAAGATATGCCTAACCATATGGTAGATTTGGATCCAATTTACCTTCTAGCCATGGGACTTCAATCAAAATATCAGCTCCCAAATCAAAATATCTATTCCTGAGAGTTTTATCACTTGATCTGATACATAACTTTTTACCATTAGCTTTACATAGCGAAGATGCATGCCCTATGGCTGTATCATCTGTTTTAGCAAAAGGATGTTCAGGATGAGCAGCTCTATCAATACTTAAATCTGTAGGTCCCCATGAAAAACAATCTACACCTTCTATTGAAAAGTTTGGAATATTATTTATCGCATTCAATGATTCTATTTGAATCATTAATACTCCAGTTTTATTCCACCATGGTGGGTAAGTATATTGATTTACTTCTTTCAAACCTGATGCAGGTCTACCTGGTCCTCCCCAACTTCTCACTCCTTGTGGCCTATAGTAAAAATAATCTCTTGCTTCTTTAACTATGTCTACTTCTTCTGTTTGAGGTACTTCAATAATTGTTGGCCCATGATCTAGATAATTTCCAATAAGATACGAATGTCTCCTATGATCAATTCTATAATGTATAGGTTTATCCAGTTCATATGCTGCTTCACATACTTTCAAAAGATATTCTTCATTTGTTGGGGAATGTTGGGCATCAATACTTATAAAATCATAGTCATAATAATCCAAAAGCTCTTCAAGATCTTTTTTTTCTGCACCATGCATTACCACTCCTCCAAGAATTTGATCCCCTGCTGCTATAAGTTTTTTTAAATCTTTCATTACATCTCCTTTATATTGTTATTACTTTCTTTAATTCTTTTTCATCATATTCCAAGCCTAGACCCGGTCTGTCCGATAAAGTTATTGAGCCATTATTTGGAACAATAGGCTCTTTAAATAGCTTTGCAATATTTTCTACTGGACCAGTGAACTCTTCTGAAAATTCATGTGGTCTTATTGCATTTGTCACTGTGCTATATGCATGTAAACTTCCAATCAAATTTACTCCAGCTTGTGGGCAATGAGGCATAATTATTTTATTTTTATTCATAGCTAGTTCATAAACTTTAAGTAATCCAGTTATTCCTCCAACATTCAAAATGTCAGGTTGTAAAATATCTGGATTTCCTATATCAACTAGATCCCGAAATCTATACGGATTCGGTTCTTGCTCACCTGTTGAGACAGAACATTCTAAAGCATCAACTACCTGACGTAATCCGGGATAATCATATTCAGGTAAAGGCTCTTCAAAATGCGCTATTCCCAAATCTTGGAATCTTTTACCTTGTTCAATCGCTGTAGGAACAGAATATCCACAATTAGCATCGAAACTTAATTCGCAATCATCTGGTAAAAATTCTCTGCATTTTTCGAATAAACTAAAATCTTTTTTAGGGTTAGAATCTTGCCTGAAAGATCGCCAATCCATCCTGATTTTGTACGCCTTATATCCCTTTTCATAACCCAGCTTAACATCAGAAAGCATTTCATCTGGAGTTTTTCTCCATCCACTTCCTCTACTCCAATAAAGAGGTATTTCAGTTCTAGCTGCTCCCCCTAAAAGTTGATAAACAGGAAGCCCAGCAGCTTTTCCAGAAAGATCCCAAAGAGCTACATCGATTGTACCAACTACTTGAGATGGGAGTTTTGTAGCAAGACCTGGCCCAGTACCGTGCGTAAGCATTTCCCAAATCATTTTTGGGTTTCGAGGGTCTATACCTATAAGTAAAGGATTTATAGTTTCTTCCAAATAAGCTTTGAACAAATTATAATTCCTTCCTCCTTCAGCAATTCCAAAAATTCCTTCATCCGTTTCTATCCTAAGTAGAACTTTTGATGCACCCCCAACAAACTGTTTAGCATCCTCAGTTTTTGGTCCTTCCATTAAATTGATTTTTATATCTGTTATTTTCATTTTGCCTCCAAAAAGAATGTATATTAAGTTTTCTACTCTTATTAATCAAATTAATCAATCTTATAAATGAAATAAATGTAATTCAAATACATTTATCTTTTGTATATTAAGTAAAAAGGATATATTAAAAAAAACTTTATAGAAATATTGAGGAATATTATGAAAATGACGGGTAAAACTGCATTAATGGAACATCTTAAATCTGAAGGTATAAAAAATATTTATGGCAACCCTGGAACAAGTGAAGGGCCAATGATGGAGGAGGTAGTTAATCATAAAGAATTAAGATATTTTTTAACTTTGCAAGAAGGAGTAGCTGCAGGAATGGCAGAAGCAGACGCAAGGGTTAATAACAAAGCTTCGTATCTTAGCTTGCATATAGATTCAGGTTTATTAAATGGTTTTAGTTTAATGAATGATGCTTACACAACTGGTACTCCCATGGTAGTAACTGCTGCTACTTATGACACAAGAAGTTTAAAAAATCGAGACCTAGCTGAATTAGCAAGACCTTTTACTAAATGGAGTATAGAAGTATCTTATCCTGATCAAGTCCCCTCTGTTATGAGAAGGGCTTTCCAAGAAGCTAATACACATCCTAAAGGACCAGTTTTTGTTGGATTCTCTTCAAACGCTTTAGATGGAGTTGCAGATATGGAAATAAACCCCTCTACCCTACCAAATTATGGAGGATTAGATCCCCATCAAATAAACAAAATTAGTGAAATGATTAAGAAATCTGTTAAACCTGTTCTTATTTTGGGTGATAGAGTTGCGGAAGATAATGGACTTGATAATGCTGTAACCCTAGCTGAAAATACAGGGATGCCTGTATTCATAGAAGGGTCCAACATTCCATTTCCTACGGATCATGATCAAATGATTGGATTTCATTCCATAAGAAATCCTAATCAGAAAGCAATCTTAGCCGAATCTGATCTAATTCTTAGTATCGGGGCAGATTTATTCCAAGACTGGTTTTATGAAGGAGATATTCTGTTATCTCAGAAAAACAAACTTGTTCAATTAGATTCAAAACCTTCTACTCAAGGGAATAGGCAACCTGCAATTTTTTATGGTTTAGGAAACCTAAACATTATTATAAATCAATTAAATATTGAATTATCCAATACAATAACTGGAACGAAAAATTACAAGGATAGAATTCAAGCAATACAAAAAATAAAAAAAGAAAATGAGGAGATTTATAATGAGAAAGCTAAGAAAAACTGGAACAATACTTTAATGTCTCCTGAAAGAGCCATGTTCGAGCTTTCAAAAAGTATTCCTAAAAATTCAATCATTATAAATGATGCAGTAAGCCATAGAGATGCGGTGATGCACTATTTAGAATTTAAGAGTTCAGACAGCATGATTTCTGGAAGAGGAGGGGCTATAGGATGGGGGGTTGGCGCTACTATGGGAGCTCAATGTGCAAGTCCTGAAAAAAAAGTTATTGGAATTCTTGGTGATGGTTCAGCAATGATGACTGCCCAAGGATATTGGACAGCTGCTAACGACAATATCCCTTGTATTTTTGTGGTATTGAATAATCAATCATATAGAATTCTTAAAGTAAATATAGATTACTATAGAAAATTGGTCAGGAAAGAAGATGAACTTTCGGGATCATATCCATACATGGATTTTCCTTTAGTTCTGAATCACACCAAAATAGCAAATGCTATGGGAGTAGATTCGGTCAGGATAAAAGACCCTGAAGAGATATCTAAAGAACTTAACAAAGCAATTAAAGCAAATAAACCAAAATTAATAGAATTAATGATTGACGGAAGTTTATAGATTCATTCAATAATAAATAATAAAAGAAAATTCTGTTTATTTGATGTAAGGTAAATAAATGAGAAGATTAGAATTAAAGATTTAGAAATGGAGGCCTATAAATGAATGGTACCGCACTTATAGCAAAGATTTTGAAATTAGAAGGAACGGAAACAATAACATGTTTTCCTAGTAATCCTTTAATTGAAGCAAGCTCAAAAGAAGATATTAGAGTAATCGCTTTCAGACATGAAAGAGGCGCATTGATGGCTGCTGATGGTTATAGCAGAACAAGTGACAGACAAAAATTTGGAGTTTGTCTCGTTCAGTCGCAAGCTGGAGCAGAAAATTCAGTAGGAGCATTATCTCAGGCATATGCGGATAATATACCTGTACTATTCATGCCAGGAGGGCCTACACTAGATAAGATTTCCATAAAACCAAATTTTTGGGCAAGTAAAATATATGAACCAATTTCTAAACATGCTGAAACAATACTAAAAGTAGAAGATATTCCCGCTGCCATGAGAAGAGCTTTTCATCACTTGAAAAATGGTAAGCCTGGCCCTGTTGTTGTGGAAATGCCTCAGGACGTCTGCTCTCAAGAAGTGCCAGTTCAATTAGAAAATGCTTATCATTCACCAAAGAGACATACTTTTAGACCAAGTAAAGAAGCCATTGAAGATGCTGCAAATATAATACATGATTCTAAAAATCTAATGATATGGGCGGGACAGGGAGTATTGATGGCTAACGCTACAAAAGAATTACAAACTTTAGCTGAATTGTTGTCTGTTCCTGTATACACAACAATGCCAGGGAAATCAGCGATTGATGAAAGACATGACCTATCCATAGGAGCAGGGTCCCAAACGACTACTTTGGCAGCAAAAGAGTTTTTAATACATTCAGATGTCATCCTTGCTTTAGGAACAAGTTTAACTGCAACTTCATATTCTCAACCAATACCATCAGGAAAAACTGTAATTCAAAATGTTGACAATGTAGACGACATTAATAAAGACGAATCAGTAGAAGTGTCTTTAATAGGTGATACAAAAGAAACAATTAATTTGCTAATTGAGGATTTGAAGGAACTGTATGGTACAGCAAGAATGGATGATCCAACAATAAGAAATGAAATAGCTAAATATAAAAAAGAAATGGCTGATGAATTTGAACCTTTTCTAAATAGTGATGAAGAACCAATTAGTCCTTATCGAATTGTACACGAGATAAATAAATGTCTAGATTTAGAAAACAGTATCATAACTCATGATGCAGGAGCTCCAAGGGAACAAATGGTAGGGTTTATTAACGCAACAATTCCTCATAGTTATATCGGATGGGGAAAAACTACTCATTTAGGTTTTGGATTACCGTTAATTATAGGAGCTAAATTAGCTCATCCCGACAAATTTTGTGTGAATGTAATGGGAGATGGTGCTTTCGGAATGTCAGGAATGGATTTCGAAACAGCAACACGACAAAATATTGGTATAACAACTATAATTTTTAATAACGGAGGAATGGCTACATATCCAGTAGGAAGCCCTTCAGATTTCCCTATTGCTCGAGAAAAGTCTGGAGTTGGTCTTATGACTGGAAATTATGCTGATTTTGCTCGCGCGTTCGGTGCTCATGGTATACAGGTAACAAAAATTTCTGAAATAGAGCCAGCTTTAGAAACTGCAAAAGGATTAAATATCTCAGGAAAAACTGTACTCATTGATGTAAAAACAAGCATGGTATCTAAAAGAGGACACACTGCAGCTGTTAAATTTGGAGCACTTAAAGCATAAGCAAATATGAATCCATTAGTTGCTTTGTCCTCAAGAGATTTTAGAATATACTGGCTTGGATCATTATTTGCCATGTTTGGACATCGTTTAATTATTGTAGCTATTTCAATTCTAATTTATCGTTTAACAGGTTCAGCAATCAGTTTAGGTATAGTTGCGGCTGCTTCAGCAATACCAATAATGTTTTTCAATTTAATTGGTGGAATAATTGCAGACAAATATAATGTCAGAATCATATTATTTTTGTTATCTTTCTTTATTTCATTAACCTTAGGATTTCTAGCATTTATAGATATCAATGAAATTGTAAAACCATTCCATGTTTATATTATCAGCGTATTATTAGGTATTTTATTAGGCATAGATTTTCCAGCAAGAAATTCTTATTTTCCTAGAATTATCCCTGATAAATATCTCAAGTCAGGGATCACTTTAAATGGAGCAACCTTTGCAGGATCAAGTGTTATTGTACCAACGATAGGAGGTTTATTAATAGTTCAATATGGATCTTCAATAGGTATTTTCCTTTCCAGTCTAGGATATTTAATCATGTGTTTTTCCACGTTTTTTTTGCCAAATGTGAAAATGAAAAATGAAACAAGTAACAATCTCAACTTCTTTACAGAAGGTTTAAAATTTGTTAAAAATAATGAGCTTTTTTATTCTTTGATATTAGTAACTTATTTTACAAATTTCTTTATATTTGGATATATACAGGCTTTACCAGCTTTTATTGATATTTTTAATGGCACTGCAAGAGAGTTAGGATTTATGTTTTCATCAGCAGGAATAGGAGCTTTAACAGGTTTATTAACCGCTGGCAATATTAATATAAAAAATCATTTAGGAATTAAAATCCTACTTTCAGCCAGCATGTTTTCATTATTCATTATTTTAGTTTCACTTTCTACAAGCATAATATACATATTCCCTCTGGCACTTATAGGACATTTTTTCAATGGATTTACTACGCTATCAATTTGGGCAATCTTACAACATAAAGTCCCTGAAAACATTAGGGGTAGAGTGATGGGAATATTATCAATACATATTAGTTTGGGAGTTCTAGGTGGTCTTTGGGTTGGTGGGATGGGAGAGTTATTTAATATACGGGTAGGAATGACCTTAGGCCCAATTATTTGTTTGTTGTTCTTAGCGTATCTTTTAAGTACTAAAAAATCTATTAGAAATCTTAAAAGTATAAATTAGTCAAAATTATTATATTTTTCTGCAAAACTGCAATAATTACAATTTTTATTTGAAAGTGGAGGTATTTCTGACTCCAAACACTGAATTACATCAGATAAAAGTTTTACAAATCTTTCCATTTTTATATCTACATGAACAAATTTCTGTGAAGTTTTAAAATAAAAAACATCATCAGAATTTTCATTTTTATCAAAAGAATCTATTATTTGATATATAAGACCTAAATGTGAAACATTCCCCAAGTTCATTTGTTCAAAACAATATTTGTAAGCAGCTAATTGAGTGTAGTACATCCAACTTTTATCAGAATCTCCGGAAGAATTTTTACAATCATATATACCAAAATTTCCATCTTCAAACTCTACTAGCAGATCAATTTTCCCTGAAAGAAGATATTTATTTGATAATTCTTCATTTGTTTCTATTTCAGCTGAAAGAGAAAGTTGAGATTTTGTAACTATACCTTTTGGTAAATTAGAATCTATGCTGTCAGTAGTTTTATCTAAAAACCATTGTTCAGATAATGAAGACATCTTCCCTACCAATGGCATAGCCATAGGTCTTCTTATTTTATTTATGTAATGATTATAAAAACATTTCTTACATGAGTGCCAAAGAAAAGTTAGATTTGAGGGACTTAACTTTATAGTTGTGAGCATAATTATTTCTGAAAATGAAAATATTTTAAATACTATTACATAAAAACAATTAAATAAAATATTTTATATTAATAAAAAGTTACAATATAAACTTTGAAATTATATAATTGAAAAGGTGTATTTCAATTTTGTACTAAAATTAAATGCAAGCCCCGTTAGCTCAGTTGGTAGAGCAGATCCCTTTTAAGGATAAGGTCACAGGTTCGAATCCTGTACGGGGTACCAGTACTGATTCGAAACTAATTGAATTCTTCTAAAACTTATTTCTCTATCAGAGCGATTTTACCTAATATAATTTATCATTTAATGTATATATATAGGAGATGATTATGGAAGGATTAGCAGTAATAGGATTTGTTTTCGGGTTAGTCGCATTTATAAGAGTAGAGAAACTAATAAGATTATTGAAATCAAATGGTACAATCACTAAACACTACAAATAATACTAATATTATTAAAGGAGAGAGGTTTGAAAATTCTCATTGTTGGTGCAACAGGTGCCACGGGTAAACTTCTTGTAAATCAACTTCTAGAGAATGGGCATGAAGTTAAAGCATTTGCTCGTAATGAAAAGAAATTTAGTAATGAAACTATAAACCATAAAAATTTAGAAATAATTACTAATACAGTTTTAGATATGAGTGAGGAAGAATTAGAAATTCATACTACAGAATGCGATGCGATTGTATCAACTTTAGGACATAATGTTAACTTTAAAGGAATGTTTGGAAATCCAAGACAACTTGTTACTGATTCTATTAAGAAACTGTGTAAGGTCAGTGAAAATACAAAAAACAAACCTGTAAAAATAATATTAATGAATACAGTTGGTTGTAAAAACGAGGACTTAAAAGAGAAGAAACCTTTTGTTGAAAATTCTGTGTTATTTCTATTAAGCTCACTGCTTCCTCCCGTTTCAGACAATGAAAAAGCAGCAAATTATCTAAGGACTTCAGTTGGTCAAAATAATCCAAATATTGAATGGGTAGCAGTAAGGCCTGACAGCTTGATTAATGAAGAAGAAACAAGTCCATACACAACTCATTCGTCTCCTATTCACACATTATTCAAACCCGGAAAAACTAGTAGGATAAATGTGGCTCATTTTATTTCAGAACTAATATCAAACAAAGAGATATGGTTTGAATGGAAAGGCAAAATGCCGGTAATTTATAACAAAGAAGATTAGCTAAAAGTATAGATATCCATCATTATTCTTAGATTTATTTGAATAATTAGTTTGATTGATAGATAATTTCTGTAAGCATTACTAAATAGGAGATTGATATAAAAAGATTAGAATTATATGGATAGACTTTTAAGAGTTATAAGAAAATTTTTATTAATAATTAATTGGACAACTCTGGGTAGTATAGTTGTTATTATTGGGAGTTTTCTAGGTATAAGTTTACTTGTTGCAATCATTCTACATTTTTTGATTAATCGTATTTTTGGATATAGTGGAAATAAAGATTTAGATTATAAGGATAAAGTAACTGCAAAGGCTAAAGAACTTTTTAATAGATATAAACATTAGAATTAGGTTTTATCATAATAGCTGTTATTGTTTTTGGTATTAGTATGGCATTGTGTATGGTTTCATATGGTCACCACAGTTTTTTTGGTGAAGAGAGTTCCTTAATTGTTAGTTTTTTTTAAGCAGAAAAAAAAGATTCAAAAATAAAAATAAAAAAATGACTAGTAAAAATTTGAGTTTCTCGGAATAATAATCGTAAATAGGATTCCTATAAATATGGACTTTGCTGATATATTAAAAATTCATAATCTAAACCCTGAGGATGTGAGACTGATAAGACATCCAGGGGATAGAAAAATTAATGAAACTAATTTAGATAAATCTACTTTTTATTCTATTTGGAGAAATTCAAAAGAAAAATGGGATGACGAAATTAGAACTCAGCAGAAAAGAACATTCGGTAAACAATCTTACGTAGCTCATTTTATAGGTCTTTCCAATGGAGATACTGTTTTTACAGGATTATATAAATTGATTGATTATGAAGTACTTGAACACTGGCCTTCACAAAAAGGCACATACACGTATCTCCATAAAGAGAGTTTAGATAAACTTGAGGCAAATTCAAGACTTAGA
>ENA-UPTF01000306-UPTF01000306.1-marine-metagenome-genome-assembly--contig:-NODE-306-length-35518-cov-3.672046_pt1 | contig 35518 bp, 29 predicted proteins | sample MGYA00238166_ERZ767019 | MGnify/ENA primary metagenome ERZ767019 (study PRJEB28930, sample SAMN06266391) | marine metagenome | isolation source: Sea water from 250 m depth | place: Atlantic Ocean | study... | reverse complement strand
TTTTTTCAAGCAGAAGACGGCATACGAGATCACTGTGTGACTGGAGTTCAGACGTGTGCTCTTCCGATCTATCTGCCTCGACAAACGTTGATGTAATAGGCAGATTCTTTCATGTGATCGAACTGTTCGGCGCCGATCATGTGGAATGTTTCGGTGTTCAACGGGACCACTACGATAATGTAATCCGAACGCTCACATAGTTCGTTGATTTCAAAAACCTGTTCAACGTTGTATTCTCGGATAATCCAGGGGGCAACGTATGGGTCGTATACAAGTGTTTCCATCCTCCAACCCTGACCGAGTTTGCGAGCAACTTGGCGCCCTATGTTTCCAAAACCCACTATGCCGAGAGTTTGCTCGTCGATGGGTTCAATCGGAAGGAACGGTGACCGGTCCCAGTTACCGGTGTCTCGTAGTTGATTGGTGGTTTGCACAACTTGCCGATTTAGGGCAAGGGCCATCGTCACAGCCTGATTCGAAACTTCTTCGGCACACATTCCTGCACCGTTCGTGACTATGATGCCCATGTCGGTAGCAGCATCTACATCTATATGGTTGAACCCGTGTGAGTAGACTGCAAGAACTTTGGCTTGGTCCGCTGCTCGTATCACTTGCTCGGTGCCCCAGCCGCCTCGCATCATGATTGCATCGGCACCTCGCACAGCTTCAATAGCTTCACCTTCTGATTGAGGCGATTCCTGGATGAATTCAACATCTAGATCAGCCATTTCGGCTCTTTCGTGATGCAAGGGATCATCGGTATTAGGTCCAAGAATCACGACTCTTTGCTTTGTCATTTTTATTGCTCCATAACAGTGAATTGAAACCAAAGACCTGGGTTGCAACTAGTGCTTTAGCCCAAGCTAATTACCTTGTTCTGCCAGCATTACCTCCCAGCTGACTGCCCACTTACGGGGTTTAACGGTTGAACGAACATCCGGGTTTATCAATGACATTGGCCAGTATCCAAGGGCTACCCGCATAGCTTCTTGACCCAACTGTGTATTTGCACGGTTCCATGCGGTTTCGCTATATGAAGCATAGTGACTCGTGACTGAAACATTATCCATTTTCAGCAACGGATTACTTGGGTCGACAGGTTCTTGTTCGAATACATCGAGGCCAGCGCCAGCAATTTTCTTTTTCCTTAGTGCATCGATAAGCGCCTTTTCATCTACCACCGGTCCTCGAGAACAGTTGATCAGGTACGCTGTTGCTTTCATCATGTCAAAGAACTCTGCGTTTACCATGTGGTACGTTTCTGATGTTAGGTATGTATGGGGTGAAACGTAGTCTGCCCGTTTGGCTATTTCTTGCGGCGTGCCGACCATTTCAACGTTATATTCCTTTGCATCCCAAGAAGATACGAAGGGGTCGTATGCGATAACTTTCATGCCGAATGCGAGTGCTTTTCTTGCGACTGCTCGTCCAATATCTCCTAATCCGATGATCCCAAATGTTTGACCGGCGATGTGACCCATAGGGGCTAGATGCTCTCGCGTCCAGGTACCGTTTTTTACTAGTTTGTCATGCAGGACGAATTTTCTTGAACAAACCAGGAAATGCATCATTGTTTGATTGCTAACTTCCTCTGTGCCGAACGACGCCGTGTTAGCAAGAATTACACCATTTTTGACCGCTGTGTCTAGATCCATGCCGTCGTAGCCGTGACCAAACGATATCAAGCCCTTGCAGCGCCCGTTGTTGCCCATGTGCCTGAAAAGGGATGGCGAAATTCCATGGCCCTGGCTCATCGCTACGTCTGTATCTTTGAGAGCTTCGATCAGTTCCCCTTCGCTGTTTCCGTCATAAACGACAAACTCTGCACCCATTTCCTTTGCGGCTCTGCTTTGTTGATCAAGATCTTCAGTGTAGACACCCGGGCGTCCACTGGGCCCTAAATATAGGACTCTAATATTTTTCGCTTCTGTACTCATTATTCTCTTTTTTACTATTCAGGGTTGACAATACTTTCGGCAGTGCCTCCCTGCCACACATTCATCATGTTTTCGAAGGCAAATCGTACTCTTCTTGGGTAACTTTCGTAACTCTTTCCGGCGATATGCGGTGCCGCTACGACGTTTTCACGATTGAGTATAGGGTTGTTTGGATCCACCGGTTCTTGTTCAAAAACGTCAAGACCCGCGCCCCAGATTTCACCGTTTTGCAGAGCTTGGTTTAGGGCTTCTTCCTGCACAACGGGACCTCTGCATGTGTTGATGAGGATAGCTGTTTTCTTCATAAGGTGTAATTCAGCCTTGCCAATTAATCCGTGTGTGCTTCTATCGAGCGGAGTGTGCAATGTGACTACATCTGATCGTTCCAGTAATTCATTTAATTCAACTTTAGATGCCCCAAAATTTTCTGCTTTTTCGCTGCGTATCTTGTCTGTGTAAAGGGTAGTGGTCTCGAAGCCACGCAGCATGCCTGCGACAGTGCTCCCGATCCTTCCCGCACCAATTATTCCCACGGTGGTTCCAAATAGTTCGTGGGAATCACGTCCATCGACTTCCGGTCGCATCCAATCTCCTGCGACAGTATCTCCGGCTGCAACTGTGAGGTGTCGAATAGTAGAAAGCATCAGTGTGATGGCAAATTCAGCGACTGGGATAGCATTTGCTCCCCCGTTATTTGCTACAGGGATACCTAATTCTCCGGCAAGTTTAAGATTGATTCCATCAAATCCTGCCGAGCAAAGCTGAACAAGCTTAGTTTTTTTTGCTAGCCGTAATACTGTGTCTGATACGCCGTGTCCGAAGACAAGAATAAAATCAGCTGTCTCAGCTGCCTTTGTGACCTCGGTTTTAGTTGAATCACTGGTACACAGATGTAGATTCCAACCATCAGGTTTCATCTCTTTTGCCATATCCAGCAAAGGTAGTGCAGGGCCAGAAAAAACGAGTACATCAGGCATGTTGGTTCGACCTCAATTCGATATGTGCATAGATAGTGAAATGGCGAATAGCGTGCATTGTAGAACTTAGAAGACTAATAAGCGCAGCGATTTAGGATTCTGACCCGTATCATTCTGATTTCTTTCAAAAACAATGGGCGTTTTGTGATCACAATATGGACTCACGTACTGAATTAATCCAATGCACTAGCTTTGAAATATTGTCCGATCTAGCAAAGTTTCCGGTGACGTCTTATTGGGAGGATGCCCCTGCGGCTTATCTGCGAGACCGAGCTAAGCGTGCTGGACTTGAAGTCTCAATGGATGTTTGGGGAAACGTCCTTGTGAAAAAACCAGGCACTGACCAGAGGTCCCCCGGAATCGCCTTTGTTGCACACATGGATCACCCTGGATATGAGGTTGTGGCGCAACGAGGCGATCAACTTGTGTTAAAAACGCTAGGTGGGGTGGGTGTTGCTGCCGGAACAGAGGGCGCCACTATTCTAGTGATCGATGCTTGTGGTCGTCGTCTCAAAGCAACTGTTACCGGCGCCGAGAAAGCAGAAGGCAAATTACAGAAAACAAGGGAATTGGCTGGTTGGCTTGGAACAGATACGGTGTATGCGAAACTTGATCGAGATCATGACCTCGGCAGGTTGCCACGGCCTGTGGTTCCCGATTTACCGGATTGCATCATTGATGACGATTTAATTAGTATGCGTGCGGCCGATGATCTGGCGGGTTGTGCCGCTATTCTCACAGCTCTCGAAATGCTAGCGGAATCAACTGTCCAAGGAAGCGTTTACGGGCTTTTCACAAGGGCCGAAGAAGTCGGATTAATTGGTGCTCGTTTAGTGGCGGAAAAACAACTGCTCCCAAAGAATACCGTGATTGTTTCTGTGGAGACGAGTTCAGCATTGCCTGGTGCAGAAATCGGGCAGGGCGTTGTGATTAGAACGGGTGATCGCACCGCTACCTTTGATTATGAGGCGGAAGTGTATTTGAACACTGCGGTAGAGAGGATAAGATCATCAGAACAAGGATTTAAAGTGCAACGTCAGTTGATGAGTGCAGGTGGGTGCGAGGCTGCGGCGTTTAAGGCGCATGGATACAAAGTAACTGGACTAGCATTACCTTTGGGGTGCTGGCACAACCGTGGAGAGTCCGGTGTAGAACTGGAGATTATTTCTACAAATGATTTCTTAGGTGAAACGTTGTTGATAGTTGAAACGTCTAAACTGGCGGGGACTGAACAGTTCGGAACCTTGGAGGGTTTGTTGGATCCCCCGATCACGGAAGGTGATCGTTTGAAGTGCGACAGGTCGATATTAAACAGACCAGAGATTTAGTCCAATGTTCAGCAAATTCTGATAAACATAGAAATATAAATTATCGTTGCTTTACTGAAAAATTATCGAGAAACAATTATGGAAGTAGAAGGAAGTTATCTGGTAGCCCGAACGCTTAAGGAAGAAGGGGTAGAGCACCTTTTCTTTTTGATGGGTGGTCCAAACTACGAGATTATCAATAATGCTGAAGACTTTGGAATAAAGGTCACCGATTTTCGTCATGAGCAGGCAGCATCTATGGCGGCTCATGGGTACGCACGGGTGACTGGTAAGCCAGGGGTTACCACAGCTGCTTCAGGTCCGGGGACCTTGAATTTACTTACTGGGCAATACACAGCATGGGCTGATTGCGCTCCAATGATCACGCTAGGTGGGGCAGGCCCGATTTCTGATTTTGGGCGAGACGGGTTTCAGGAGGTGGATCAGGTTGGAGTGTTTGAGCCTATCTCCAAAGCAGTCATGCGTCCTACCGATCCTGCCCGTTATCCGGAACACATATCCACTGCGTTCAGGCTATCCACTTCCGGTAGGCCCGGTCCTGTTTACGTGGACTGTAATGAGGACGTCCTCTACGGTAAGGTGGAAGAAACAGAGGTTCCATCTGCTACCCGTGTGTCTGGGCGGGCCCGTCCGGCGGGTGATCCCGATTTGATAAAACAGGCTGTAAAGCTATTGTCGCAATCAAAAAGGCCTATTGTTTTCGCTGGGGGAGGTGTCTGGTGGTCTCAGGCATACGACGAACTCAGGACTCTGGTAGAGCGCACAGGAATCCCGTTTTATACATCTCCAATGTCCAGAGGTTTGTTGCCTGATGATCATGAAATGTCGTTTCCAGCAGCGCGTTCTGGAGCTTTCAGGCGTGCCGATGTCGTTCTCGTTGTTGGTACTAGATTTAACTGGATGATGACATTTGGTAAGCGAATTGCCGAAGAGTCTAAAGTTATCCAAATTGACATACATGGTGCCGAACTTGGACACAATCGATCCGTGGATGTTGGTATCGAAGGCGATGCCAAGATAGTGCTTCAACAGATGATTGATCAGGTTGAGTCGATAGGGTTCGAGTCGAAGGCAGAGACTGAGTGGATCGAGTCTTTGAGAGAGGCCGATGCAGCTCGTCGAGAGAGGGTGGCGCCCTTAGAGAATTCTACTCAGAGACCCATTCACCCCCTGCGGCTTTGTAAAGACCTGCGTGATGTGATGGATAGGGACGCTATTTTGACGGTGGACGGGAATGAAATTCTTCATTTTGGTCGTCAGTCTATGCCCACCTATGTACCAGGTCACCGATTGAATTCCGGCCCGTCCGGTTGCATGGGTGTTGGATTACCCTACGCCATTGGTGCCAAGATGGCTAAGCCTGATAAACAAGTGGTATCGCTCCATGGAGACGGTTCGCTGGGTATGAACGTGCAAGACTTTGATACCGCTGTACGACACAACCTGCCAATAATCATTGTTGTATCGAATAATGAGGGCTGGACAGCGCGCGTCGAAGGTATCAGAAAGCCCGGGCGTGAATTGGGTTTCACCCGTTTTGACAAGATTGCTGAGGCATTAGGCGGACATGGCGAATTGGTGGAGGATCCAGCGGATCTAACAGGAGCGCTCGAGCGAGCATTTGACGCGGGTGTCCCAGCAATCGTAAACGTCAGAACTGATCCGACATCTCGTGCACTTTCGAATTTCGTTGGATCCAAGATGGAATAGTTTGACCGATTCGTATCAAGTATTCATCAAAGCCATGAAAGGGCGGCGTGAGAATGGAATCGGACCGGGAGTTAGGGTTTACGCCCACCTATAAGCTTGGAGAGTTAATCCGTACGAAATCGATCTCACCAGTCGAGTTGACGGAGTCACATCTAAGGCGTGCGGATGTACTTGATCCGCAGCTTGGCATATTTATTACCCGTATTTCTGATATGGCGATGGATGCTGCTCGCGAGTCTGAAGCCGCAGTCATGCGGGGCGATTCTCTAGGCCCGTTGCACGGTGTCCCAGTACCTGTTAAAGATACTGAGCCTATGTCAGAAGTGATTTGGACTCATGGTTCACTGACCTACAAAGATGATATCGCACAGTTTGATTCTTTACCGATATCCCGACTTAAAGCTGCTGGAGCGATCATTACTGGGAAGACCAATACTCCTGAAAACGGATTTGCCGGTACTACAGAAAATCGACTGGGTCCACCTGCAAGAAATCCTTGGGATCCAATTAAAACTCCTGGTGGATCTTCTGGGGGGGCTGCGGCTGCTGTCGCATCTGGGTTAACCAGTTTTGCGTCCGGCGGTGATGGTGGAGGCTCTATACGAATACCCGCTGCGTTTACTGGTGTTTACGGGATCAAGGCCACCCAAGGTAGGGTTCCAAGATCTAGGAATTTAATAAGAAATGCCGGTTTTAACATAATGAACAACGCAACATCTGGTCCTTTGACTAGAACAGTGCGGGATGCGGCTGAAGCTTTAAAGATCTTGTCTGGTTATGATCCAACGGGTGAGTATGGCACGATTACGGATGATGTTCCTGATTATCTAAGTGCACTTGGTAAAGGCGTTAAAGATCTAAGGATTGGCTGGACACCAGACATGGGTGGTAATCCCGTCGATCCTGAGGTGATTCAGGTTGCGGAAAATGCAGCAAAAGTGTTTGAGGAGCTTGGAGCTAAAGTTGAAACTGTTGACTTTAAGGCGGCTGCTTATACAGAGGTATTCTGGACATTTTTCGACTATTTCACTGTGAAAGGTCTCGATGCAGCTCGTGATGATTTTGATAATCATCGTGACGAAATGACTGATTATTTTGGTGCTTATATGGATCGTGCAGCGACGCTTTCAGCTGAGCGTATGTGGAATATCTTCAGCAATATCGGTTCATACCGTAATTACGTGAATACCTACTTTAGTAAATATGATCTTCTGTTATCACCCACTCTTGCAGTACCGGCATTCAACATTGGTCAAGCGCCCGGAATCATTGACGGTATAGAGGTTCCACACAAATTGTGGGGGTTCACACCGTTCACTTACTTATTTAACCTGACAGGCAACCCCGCCGCTTCTGTCCCCGCCGGGTTCTCAAAAACGAGTATGCCGATAGGATTACAAATTATTGGTGACATGAAGGACGAAGTGAGTGTCCTAGCTGCTTCTGCTGCCTTCGAGGAAGCTCGGCCTTGGAGTGATAATCGACCACCGGTTAGTTGAAAATAGCTTCTATGCTCTGCTGTATTTCTGAATCACGTTCCAGATTTCGGGCTTCATTGAGTTATATATGAAATAGCAGTATCGTGTCGCTCCCTGTGATTGCATCTCGCCCAAAAGTCGATCCAGCTCTGAGGGTGTCAACCAGTTCGAGCCAAAATGCTCGAGTCCAACCCAGGGAATGTAATGCTCTTGTCCCCCACTGTTGGAGATCATTTTTGCAGTCTGATCGCGGACCGAAGTTGTGAACCACTCATCTGTAGCTTCTTGACTGTAGTTGCTGACTGGGTAGTTCTTTGGCATTGGATAGTTAAACATTGATCCAAACAGGTTGGCGGCTTGCTCCAGATCTAATTCATCATTCCAATCATTCAGTGTGTTGACCCAGTTGACAACTGTCCCTCTGAATCCAGCGACTCCACCCGACCACCAGTACTGCTTAGGCTGGTGGAAATCGATGTACCGTTGCTTTCGCACTGAATTATGACCGGTCAAGGGTTCAGCGAACGGCAACCGAGAAGAGTTTCCCACTTGCATATGCGGCAGGTGTTTTTTTACTCCGTTATAGGAAGTACTTACACTCCATTCGATTGCAGCCTGTTTGAACTGGTACCAAGTTGAAAACTGTGGGTGTTGGCGCCACCACTCGTGGCTGGCCAAAGCGCCGTGGGCATTTTTGCTAAATCTTCGGGCGTAATCCAGCGTGAATTCATGTAAGAAGTCTTTGAAATACTCTCGACCGTCTAAGATTTTTTGAAAGTTCATTCCGTTTTGTGATGCGAAAGTACGGTTTTCTGTAGTATCCATTTCCTCAACCCATAGATCGTCACGATGCCCGGGTTTGATTTCCCATTTGAAATCAGGCCCGTCAAGTAATAAACCCGTTACTTGAGGGAAGTGTTTGGCGGTGTCGCGTGCACGAGCAACCGTCATCGCAGGCATACTGGGATCGGTGAAACTAGGGGCGCGTCTATTAAGGTCTAGCTTGCCTGATCCAAATCCACCGAGCAGGAAATACCCTTTGTCATCGACGGCGTAGATAGTGAAGCCTTTCGATCGTCCCATTTCCAGCGCTGAAGAAAGCCTTTGCGACTGTGAGGCAAGATGGGCAGGCATAGTAGGAGGGGACCATGACAGATTTTCATAAAATTCGGGAGTTGGATTAAAAGCAGCAGTTGGCACTCGATTCAAACGCTTGTTGCCAATGGACGCCAATCCTCTCGGGTGGCTATCTTCTAATTGCGGGTATATATTCCCGGTTTCTCCATCGTGGTTTGCTGGGTCATCCAGCAAGCAAAGCCACTGCAACGCTATTTCATTAATTCCAGCTTCAGCGAGCTCATCCCAGAACGATTCTTGGAACATGATGTCATTTGGAGGCCTTAAACACATCACGGGTTTTAAGGCTTGTTTACCAGAGTTGCGTTGAGGCATTAGTAACACTTCCTTACTTTCATTCGGCTCACGTGGAATATATTCGATTTATACAGTTCGAGACCGCAGCCAATTGAATTGTCTGATGACAGGAATGCAGGTGACCTAGTGTTGTCGATCAGCATATAACAAAAGCGGGTAGCTAATAAACTACCCGCTTTTGTTTGCTATATTTTGGTAGCCCCAAGGGGATTTGAACCCCTGTTTCAGCCTTGAGAGGGCCGTGTCCTGGGCCACTAGACGATGGGGCCACTTGTTGGCTGCCGATCCAGGGATCGAACCTGGGTTCCCAGATTCAGAGTCTGGTGTCTTACCGCTAGACGAATCGGCAATAGCGTACAGTCTTAAATACTAGCAAGGTGATTGGATTTCGCCTAATCATTAGCCCTGCCGTTGGACGAGATTATCTGGCTATGATCACGTTTTTCTATATATTCGATGCTTCACAGTGATGACCATCAAACATTGCTGTTGAAAAACTGTTTAAACTGGCGCCTTAATGTAACTTTCTTTTTGATGATGGAGGGTTTTTAAATGGCGACTATTGCTACAGCAGCGGAACGTTCAAATATTTCTGGTAATAGCTTGGAATTTAAAGGAGTATTCCCTGCAAATCCTACGCCTGTGAAATCTGACGGGCGTATTAACGAAAAAGCTCTTGAGAAAATTATTCAAGACAACTTGGCTCATGGCGTTGATGGTTTTTGGATAGCGGGTTCCACAGGTGAAGGACCTGTGATGAGTGAAGTTCAGCGTGAAACTACCGCTCGGATAGCTGGTGAAACTATTTCTGGCAGAGGCCTTTCGATCATGCATGTGGGTGCGATCAGTTCTGAAAGTGCTGCCAAAGGAGCCAAGGCGGCTCGGAAATATGGCTGTGATGCGATCTGTTGTGTACCACCTTTCTTTTTTCGTGGTGGAGATCAAATGACTATTGATCACTACAAAAGAGTTGCAGATGCATCTGACGGGCTACCTTTTTTTGTGTACAACCTTCCACAGCTTACCCAGGTCGAGATCACTCCGGATCTTATGGAAAAAATAGTAGACGCCGTCCCTAATGTTGTAGGTCTGAAACACTCCGCAATGAATTTTGGTGATATACGTCTATTTGCTGATATGGGTCTGAAATGTTTTTCGGGGAACGGAACACTGCCGCTTCCTGCGCTGACAATGGGAGCAGTTGGGACCGTTGATGCACCATTATCATTGGCACCCTGGCATTATGCTGAGTTGTACGATGCTTGGGAACGGGGTGATATGGAAAGAGCACAACGTCTGCAAGATGGTGTCCTTGAGATTGTCAATGTAGTGCGGATGTTTGGCGCTCCTGCAGCAGTTACTAAATTGATCTTAACTGAGCGATTGGGTATTGATTGCGGCAGACCTATACCGCCCGTTACCGACCTTACAGATGAGCAGAGACTTGTTGTTCTGGCAGCGGCAAGAAATGCTGGGCTGCTTGAAGCTCCATAAGCTTAGCTGGTCAGGTTTAAGGCGTTTCGCCTCGCTCGTAAATAGCCTTTACTGGGTTCCTCGAGATATGGATTCAAATCCGAATCTTTCACGTATTGCGTCCAAGGCAAGGCTGGTATCCGAGTCGGTTTTGGAATGTGAATCCAAAAGGGACAACTGTGTTGCTCTTTGGTCTAAACCTGTGACTGATATTCCGATCAAACGGATAGATTCGTTTCTCTCACGCATTGCGGTGAGCAAGAGCGCCTGAGCTGTTTGATAAATAGTCTGATCGCCATCACTTGGTGTTGTAAGCGTGTGCTGACGTGTGATGGTGGCAAAATCCCTAAAACGAAGTTTGATGCTAACACCGCGAGCGACGTTTCCTGATTTTCTCAATCTTGTTCCCACGCGCTCAATCAGCTTTTTAAGTGCTACTTCCATTTCAGATTGGCTAGATATATCTTCGTCAAACGTTGTTTCAGCGCTCATAGATTTAGCTCTCCTAGGTTCTTGAAGTGGAGTGTTATCTATCCCTTTTGCCCTCGATTTAATATGGCCAGCGCGATTCGGTCCTAGTGCTCGTCGCAACAATCCGTCGGGGGCCATCGCAACTTCGCCTAGTGTGAAGATTTTTAGATTGTTGAGGGCTTTTTCAGCTTTAGGGCCAATGCCAGGTAGATTTCGAACGGGTTGCGGAGCGAAAAATCTTTCGGCTCCTATTTGTTCAATTTGGAAAATTCCATCGGGCTTAGCGTATTCAGTGCAGACTTTGGCGACCAACTTGTTAGGACCTATACCAATAGAAACTGGTAAGCCGATACTATCCCGGATGTTTTGTCTTATTGTTTCAGCAGCCCCTATGGGCGGTCCGTAGATCTCTTTTGTACCTGACATATCCAAATACGCCTCATCTATGCTCACCGATAATACGGTTGGCGAGTATCGTCGAAGAATATGCATAAATTTTTTTGAGACTTCACTATACAAAGAGTGATTTCCTGGCAAGAAATATCCTTGTGGGCAGAGTTTGCGAGCGATGGTTGTCGGTTGTGCAGAGTGAACCCCGAACTCTCGTGCTTCGTAGGAAGCGGTCGCAACCACTCCACGTGGACCCATGCCACCAACAATTACCGGTTTACCGAGTAGAGAATGGTCATACTGGCGCTCAACCTCCACATAGAAAGCGTCGAGGTCAGCGTGGAAAATTGTGCTTCTGGAATTCCCTTGTTTCATGCTTGCAGGTTAGCACGTGCACTTTATTTATTTAAAAGTTTTGGCAAACACTGCGGCACATATAACCCGGAGATCAGCGCAGATTGTGGATTTGACGCAATGTGTTGGCCATTTCCACCGCCGTATCGGCGTAATCGTTTGCCTGGGTTATTCTAGAAATCGCCTGATCCGTATCATCTGTCGTCAAAACACCGAATATGATCGGTTTACCTGAGTCGTCTCCTGCCCGTGCAATTCCGTCTGTTGCAGCGCGAGCTATATGTTCATAGTGATCAGTGTCACCGCGTATCACTACTCCAATACAAATTACGGCATCGACATCGCCGCGCTCTGCCAGGCGACGTGCAGTTAGCGATAATTCAAAAGAGCCGGCAGTTCGAGCTACGATGATATTCTCGTCTGGCACCCCAAGTGATGATAGGCGTTTTAAGGCGATTTCCAGCATCTGATCGGTCATGTAGCTGTTAAACCGCGCGGCTACTACAGCGATTCCAAGTTCTGCACCTTCAAGTTCTTGATCGATGATTCGAGGCGTCATCAGTTTGCAGTTTCTTTTTCATGCGGTGGATCAATCTCTAGATCATGTCCCATTTTCTCGACCTTGGTTTTCATGTAAAAACGATTTTCATCGTTGATGGGTGCCTTAAGTGGAATCTGTTCCAACATTTCGAGTCCGAAACCTTGGAGGCCCACAACCTTCTTTGGATTATTCGTCAATAGGTTAAATCGTCGAACCCCTAAATCACGAAGAATCTGGGCTCCGACGCCATACCTCCTAAGATCCATTGGGAAGCCAAGGTGAAGATTCGCTTCTACGGTATCTAAACCTTTGTCTTGTAATTCATATGCTTTTAATTTGTTTAGCAGGCCGATTCCGCGTCCTTCCTGTCGCATATAAACCAGTACACCCCGACCGTGGTCCGATATGGTCTTGAGTGCCATATTGACTTGATCCCCACAATCGCACCTGGTACTTCCAAAGACATGTCCCGTGAGGCATTCAGATTCGACGCGTACGATTACTGGTTCAGAGTCATCTATATCTCCCATGTACACCGCGATATGTTCTGAGGCGTCAACAACGCTGTCGTATGCAACTGCGGTAAAGACTCCATAGTCCGTTGGGAGGCGTGCTTCAGCGCCACGTTCTACGAGTTTTTCATGACTCATTCTGTAGGCAATTACATCTGCGATCGCAACTATTGGGAAGTCGTATTTTTTTGCTACCTCTTCAAGCTGCGGTCGTCTTGCCATAGTTCCATCCGGGTTCAATATTTCGCAGATGACTGCGGATGGATATTTACCTGCAAGATTGACCAGGTCTACTGAGCCTTCAGTGTGGCCGGTTCTGACAAGGACGCCACCTTCCTCATAGCGCAAGGGGAACACGTGGCCGGGCTGTACAAAATCACTGGGACTGGACTGTTTATCTACAAGTAGTCGAATTGTATGAGCTCGATCAGCTGAAGAAATCCCTGTGGTTATCCCGTTTGCGGCATCTACGGTAACCGTGAAAGCGGTTCGGTGAGCAGCCGTGTTATTTTGAACTTGTAGCGGCAGGTTAAGGCGGTCAAGATCATCTCCTAACATTGGAGTGCATATTAGGCCGCGTGCCTCTAACATCATGAGAGTGATATTGTCCGGTGTGGCATCTTCGGATGCCATGACCATATCACCCTCGTTTTCGCGATCTTCGTCATCGACGAGTATCACGATCCCACCCTTTTTGATCTGCTCTATACCTCGTTCGACATCCAAAATGGATTTGGCATCAACGATGTCTGGTATGTTGGGATTAATTGGCATTGTTCAGTTTGAAAAAGGGTTTCTGTAAGGTTCGAGCAACTTTGAAATGTATTTTGCTGTCACATCTACTTCTAGGTTGACCTGTGAGCCCTTTGAGAGTTTATGGAAGGTGGTGTTTTCAAGAGTGTAAGGGATTATTGCAATGCTGAATGTATTGCTATTACAGCTTGCGACTGTGAGGCTGGTTCCATTCACGGTGATGAAGCCTTTTTCAACGATGCCTCCAATTATATTCTGATCTGCTTCGATTACTACCAGATTTGAGTTGGCATCCCCAGTTATTGACCGTACGGTCCCGACACCGTCAACGTGTCCCTGGACCATATGCCCACCTACTCGATCACCATAGCGTAGAGCTCGTTCCAGATTCACGTGATCTCCAGGAATTAGGTTGTCGAAATTTGTTCGAGATCGGGTTTCGGGTACCGTTTCCACTGTGAAAGTGCAGTTTGTCTTTGAGATTTCGAGCACTGTGAGACATGCTCCGTCTATCATGATCGATTGTGATATTTTTAAGTCGTCCAGGACTTGTGTGGCCTCGATCACCAGTGTTTCACCGTTGTATGAATCAACTGTACCTATTTCTTCAATTATTCCCGAAAACATTGATTTATTCTGCCTTAGGCGTGTAGTCGGAGGAAATTTTAGTATTTGATGAAACGTAACCTTCGACTAGGATATCGCCGTCTATAAGGCTATGGGATACTCGGTCAAGCGATAGGGCATTGCTAAGACTTTCGATTCCTTGTCCACCGATCGCACCCATAGCATCCTCACCACCAATAATTATGGGCGCAATGAACGCTGTAACTTTATTCACATGATTACCGTTGATAAATGCTCCTGTGAGTTCAGCCCCAGCCTCTATCATGACGTCATGTAGTCCTCTCGCTCCCAATGCCTCGATTATGATTGATAAGTTGGCCTTACCGTTTTCGCCTGAGGCTTTGAGAATAGTGACAGAATCTGTTGGCGGCTTAACGTCGACGTCATCCCTGACCACCCATAGAATTTCGCCTGGTTCCTTTAATAGACGAACTGATGCAGGCATTTGACCATGGCTGTCGATCACTACCCTCAAGGCTGGTCGCCCAGTAGCATTTCCAAGGTGATCCCGTGCGGTAAGTCGTGGATTGTCCGAAAGTAATGTTCCAATCCCAGTGATCAATGCATCTGACTGGCGGCGCATCTCGTGAACCCTCTCACGAGATTTCTCATTGGTTATCCATTGTGAGTCACCTGTACGAGTTGCGATTTTTCCATCAAGACTGGCAGCAAATTTTAGAGTTACCATCGGGAGCCCGGTTTTTACATGGTGGGCGAATCCTTCGATCAGACGCTCGGCCTCTGATCTTTGTTTTGTAGAACATTCTCTTATGACCTCAATGCCAGATGCTGCAAGTTGTCGGTATCCGTTTCCTGAAACTCTCGGATTAGGATCTTCCAATGGAGATACAACTCTTGTTATTCCAGAGTTGATGATGGCCTCTGTGCAGGGAGCAGCAAATCCTTGAAATGCATGTGGCTCGAGAGAACAGTAGATAGTTGCACCTTTTGTTTGATGCCCGGCTTTCGATAAAGCGATCGGCTCAGCGTGCTGTCCTGGTCTTCGCTGAGTAGCCCCTTCTCCAATGACGGCGCCATTTTTTACGACCACTGCACCTACCGCCGGTCGCGGTGCGACTCCGCCTTTTACTTGCCTGGCAAGTTCTAATGCTCGATCCAACGGGTTATTGATGGCGCTACCGCTCAAGGGTTTCAAATCCTATTCGAGTTTTGTTAATCAGCTATTGCGAACATAGCTTGAACTGTGACGGAGATTATGACGTCTCCTCCAGATATGGGTGATGGAGCAAATGCTTCAGCCATCATTGGTGCTGACCGCATGCCTGTATCGTAGCTCATCGCCATTGGGGCCGAACCACTTAATTCTGTTAGGTAAACGAGTTGCCCGAGCGTTACTCCCATTGCGCGGGCATAGAGATCTGCTCTTGCTGCTGCATCAGCTGCCGCTTCTTCTCGGATCTGCCTACTAAAAATTGATGGGTCGTCTACTGTGAACTGGATTGAATTGACTCTAATCAGGTCGCCTCCAGTTGATGCTGCATTATCGATGACAGCTCCCAATTCATCGATATCGCGTACGGTCACTTGTACAGTGTTGTTGACGGTGTAGCCCACAATACGAGGTTCACTATGGACACCAAGGGAGTCTGAAACTTCAATCCACCTGGTCTGAGGATAGATGCTGAATTGGGTAGTGACAATGTCGTCCTGCCTGACTCCTTTTTCTTCGATAGCTCTCACGACCTTACTCATAGCTGTAGCCGCTATGTTCCGTGCTTTTGTAACTGACTCTTCTCGTACTTCTACACCGATTGAAACCTTAGCAATGTCTGCTGGAATCTCAATGGTAGCTTGCCCACTGACCCATATTCCAGAGTTAGATAAGCCGGCCTGGTTGGGGGACGTAGATCCGCTAGCGTTTGCGCGATAAGAAGTAGGGGGGCTTGAAATAAAACCACTGGATGTTGGACCTTCCGGTACGCCCATCGATGTGACAACAGAACCAAGGGTAGCGTTATCTGTTATTGGCCTTGGATCAGTGATGGGTTCGATGATTGACGCATGGTTGTCATCTGAATTTTTGACTGGAGCATTGTTACAAGCAGCCACAACCACCAAAAAAATAGCAATTCCTGCGACATATAACCACCTAATCGGTATGGCGGTATTGGTTGCGCGCATTAATCGACTCCTTGAAAGCTTTATTGCATGGTCGTATACAGTCAGTTGGGATCGCTTCATTCTTCTATATTATTTCCATTTACCTTGCGCTGAGTTACCAATAATTATTTACCTTCGGATTATTTGGAATTTAATCTTTAGTAATGCAAAGTTGCACTGTGGAATCATCGTCGAGAGAAAATCTAAAGATATGACTTTAATATTACGGCGTAATGTCCGTCGGTTATATTTATAGTCAGGACAAGGTTTCAGACGTCTAAGAAGAATTTTCTTTAATCAATGCGCTCAGCTATCAGAGATACATGTGAAACGATCATCACTGCGGTGGTCATATTTCTGTTTCTTCAAGGATCTACCCAAAATTTTCTTATAGAGGGTTCTTCTATGGAACCAACCTTAATTCAAAATCAGCGTCTTCTAGTCAACAAGTTTATTTATGTACAGGCGCCTTTCAGCTTGTTTGGGAATGAGAATTATTTGTTCGATGGGCCTAAGCGAGGGGATATTGTGGTGTTCCATCCTCCCTCGGGTGCTAAAACGGATTTTGTTAAAAGAATCATTGGAGTCCCTGGCGATCTCATAGACATAGACAATGAGTTTGTATATGTAAACGGTGAAAAAACAGAATGGGTTGATGCCATTACATCTAGGCGTAGAAGTGACGGATATTATCCCGTGGAAGTTCCGCCGGGGTCATACTACGTGCTTGGTGATAACCGCCGTATTTCCGTTGATTCTCGTAATTGGGAATTCGTGTCATCAGATGAATTAGTGGGCCGTGCCTGGGCAATTTTGTGGCCGACATCTGACTTTCAAATTTTTGGTTAACTGTTTCGTATGTCGACCTGGTCATTGCCCAGTTCGCAAAATTTTTGGTCCTCGGTTTTTTGGGCCATCATAAAGGATGCTATGCGCTCTCCGATCATGATTGCAGGCGAGTTTGTATTGGCTCGTGGGCAGTCAGGCATGATGGAGATGTCAGCGATGGTCAAACCTTCGATTCCGTGCACCATGCCGTATTGATTTACAACTGACATAGTATCTTCTTGCGATCCCATTTTTGCGGTGCAGGAAATATGGTGCATTGTGCTGACACGCTTCAGCATCCAATTGTTCAAGGACTCATCTGATTCAAGATCTGGTTTTAGCGGATCGATAAGGTCTTTGAAGATCCCATGAAATGCTGCATGTCTGCCAAATTCGATATGCATGTGAATAGCGTCGCGCATCCTTGACAGATCATATGGATGATTTAGTAATCGGTAGTCTAGCGCTGGTTGTTGAAAAGGATTATTGGAATTTAATCTAAGTTCACCGGATGCTTTCGCTAAGTAAAGACCGGCGCTCATCATGAATTCTCTTTTTGGTGAATCCCATCGCATCACGGCAATCATGTCGTTTCGGAATGGGGAACCTCGTGCGGTATAACGTAGGGCGACTTTTTGTGGGCCTATTTTGACATCGGGCATCGAGAAATTATCATCGGCGCTCCATCGTACGTGGACAGATGGATGATCACGGAGGTTTTGTCCAACACCCGGCATGTCGTTAACTACCGTGATATCTGCATTTTCTAATTGTTCGGCAGGCCCAATGCCAGAGAGCATCAGGAGATGTGGGGTGCCGATAGAACCTGCACTTAACACGACTTCTTCTGCATTGACCTGGATGGAAGATCCAGCTTTTTGGTACTCCACTCCAACAGCACGGTTGCCATTAAGCAAAACGCGTGTGGTGTGGCTATCTGGTGAGATCGTAAAGTTAGGGCGATCGCGTGCCATTGTTAGGTATCCGATTGCCGTACTCCACCGAACACCATCAGGGTTGTTTAGCGGTAGAGGTCCGACTCCGCTTGAGGCAGGGTGGTTATGATCATCGGTGTGTGGAAAACCAGCCGTGGTGGCTGCTTCGATGAATGCTGACTGATCGTCGGCAAGCTCATCCGGTTGGTAACGACGAACTACTATTGGACCCTCGTTACCGTGATAGTGATTCGTGACATCCAGATCGTTTTCGAGTTTCTTTAGAAATGGAAGAATTTTCTCAAAAGACCATTCGTCATTACCTTCGTCGACCCAATAATCAAAGTCTTCTGGGATCGCTCGTAGGTAGACTTGTCCGTTGATTGCACTGGTGCCTCCGGTTATCTTCCCTCGCGGTACTGGCATGTCCTTATAAAATGGCGTGGCTTTCGCGGTTAATCCCCAGTTGTGGTCACTGTCAGGATCTATTGCCATATCAGCTCCGGTAGCGTGTCCTTGTCTGATTTCGTCCGGTAGCTCGTCGATGTTCGGATAATCGTGTCCTGCTTCGATTAACAGTACCCGGCGAGAAGGATCTTCAGATAGACGGGTCGCCAAGGCAGCCCCGGCAGATCCCGCACCAACGACAATTACATCGTATTTCGGGTTCGCCATCAAGCGGAATATCCTTGAACCTAGAGAGCCGGATTGGTTGGCGGAGTTGATGCCCAATCATCACGGGATCGACCGTTCTTGTCCCATACAACTTGTCCGTTTTTGATTGTCATCTCGCAAACGATACGCTTATCGGATTTGTACACCCTGTTGTCAGTACCGTTATCTACAAGACCAAATTCGCCCTCAGTTATATTCAATACCGCAATATCAGCCGGAACTGTTTGACCGAGGTTGCCTAATTCGGGGTGACCGATAGCCTGGGCTGGATCCCAAGTCGAGCGCCTGATGATTTCTGGTAATTCCATACCAAGAGCTAATAATTTTGACATGGTTTCGGGCATTGTCGCTTGATTTGCCAAAATGCTTGCTCGGTGCATATCTGTTGAAATGGTATCGGGCAAAAATCCCTGTTCGATCGCAGCTTTTGCGATCCTGAAAGAGAAACTGCCAGCACCGTGCCCGACATCGAATTGCACGCCGCGCTCACGAGCCTGAATAAAGTGAGGTTTGACCTTATCGTGGATGTCGGTCATTGGCTTACTTAGAGCGTAACAGTGGGTAACCATGTCACCTGGTCGAAGGTGCTCGAGCATCATTTCGTCCATTGGTCGCGTATGGATTGGTGACTGGTCGACCATCAGGTATACGCCGTTTTCTTCTGCAGCCTGTATTCCGCGATCTAAGGGTTCCCAACCAGGACCCATGTAATGGGCCACTTTTACGCCAACAATCAGATCCGGTCTCTGGGCGATTTTCAGTGCAGTGAGTTCTGTATCCATGCCGTCGAGATCTTGCTCAGGTTCACCAACCATTCCTTCGCCAGCAATATTCAGAAGTGCAAAAACATTCGTTATGGCAGGAGCAATAATCTGTTCGTTGAAATCATCGAACGTGAGATGACCTGACCCCCCGGCGTCAACAGCAGTCGTTGTGCCTTCAGGCAGGCAGTGTGCGTCAGGCAAGATAGAAGCGGAATAACCGTAGAAATGCGCGTGTAGGTCGACAAGACCCGGCGTGACAACTAATCCCGAAACATCAGCGACGGTTCTTGCTAGGTTCGGAGATATGTCTTTATCAACTAGTGCAATATGACCTCCGGACGTAGCTACATCGAATTGGCCGTCTCTATCAGAGGCGGGATCGATCAGGCGTCCACCTTTTAAAAGTAAATCGTATTTAGGCAATTGGTCATTTGACATTTCGGTCACAAGCTCCCGATCTCTCAGTCTGTTGGACGTGTTTCATGAATCAGTTGTTGATCCGCAACATGTTAACTCCAAAATACATTTCAAGTCGGGGTTTTAGTAAAAGACCGTTAAAGTTTGATTAGTAATCTATATGTAACCGCGTTTAACTCTCCCTATTGTCGCTATGCTGTCGTACCCTTATTTATTGAGTTTGAAAGGGCCTTTAGCTCAGCGGTAGAGCATCGGACTTTTAATCCGCAGGTCGTGGGTTCGATCCCCACAGGGCCCACCAAACTCGATTTTATTTCAGGAATTACGAAGGTTTTCCTTCATGATTTCACTACTTCAGATGCCATTCTGCTGCCAGTAGAGATTTTCATCCCAGCATCCAGCGGTCTTTCCTTATGGACTCACAGCCATTGAGCGTTATCATTAACTATCTCCTGACAAGCAAAGACTCATCAGGTAGTATAAATACCGCAAAAATAAACACTTGTGAGATAAATAAGATATAACGTTCATTTGATTGATGTTTTAGCGTGTGGTTTGAGGATTTCAATTGCAGGCAGATGATGTGTGGAGTCAGGCATACTGGCAGACCTTTCATAAGCAAAGCGCTTCTGATGTTTCAGAGGTGATGGATGAAAATTCGGCGAGGTTGCTTTCAGCTCGTTTTGGTAGAAAAGTACTTCGCTCTTATAGTTCCTCCTTCTATGCAGTAACACGCTTCTTGCCACCGGATAAGAAGGCTGACGTCGAATTGGTTTATGCGGCTGTGAGGTATCCCGATGAGGTCGTGGATACGTTTGCTTTGAGCCGGGACCTTAAGATGACCTACTTAAATGCATGGCATAATGATTTTGAGCAAACTCGAAATTATTCTGGCATCATACCGGCAGTTTCAAGTGGAATATCAGTGATAATGGCAGCCTTCCGGGATGTGATGCGCCGCAACCAGATCCCCGATGCTTATTACATATCGTTTCTCGATGCGATGCGAAATGATATTGACTTACCGAGGTTTAGTGACTGGCACGACTTGGTTGAGAACTATATTTATGGCTCAGCTACTGTCGTTGGCTATTTTTTGACACATATATACGGTTCCGCTTCGGGGCAAAATCTCGACAGATGTTTAAGAGGTGCGCGTTCTCTTGCTATCGCCCTTCAACTGACCAACTTCGCCAGAGATGTTGTCGATGATGCTCTCAGGGAGCGTTGTTATGTACCTGAACAGCACGGGGCGTCGTCGGGAAGCGAGCTTGTTGATCAAGTGCTTTCTCTTGATCAGGACGCTATGACCGAAGCTCAACTTATTCTGGCCAACGAGGCATATAAATGGTACGAGGAAGCAGCTTTTGATATCGATGCATTTCACCCCGATAGTCGTTTGGCAATTCAAGCTTGTCACCGCTTATATTCCCGTCTCAACACAAAAATTTTAAGCAATCCTTCAACGACTGACCGAGAATCATTGACTATGTTTGAAAAGTTGTCTGTGCTGCCAATGAGTAAATACTGGCGATTGCCAGCCGCATTAGTGCTGGAGAGGTAACAAAGAATGCCGGCAGATCGAGCATTAGTTGTAGGTGCTGGCGTGGGCGGTCTCTCAACGGCTATTTATCTGGCTTTGGAAGGCTACCGTGTTACTGTTTTTGAATCCAATGACAGTTGTGGCGGCAGGGCCAATCTACTTGAGTTTGAGGGTTTTAGATTCGACACTGGCCCCTCACTGTTGAATTATCCGTGGGTATTTGACGAGATGTTTCGGGCTGCTGGCTCAAGCTTACGGCAAGAGTTGCAGTTAAATCGAGTCGACCCGGCCATAAAATTCTTCTGGCCTGATGGCGAAACCTTTCAGGTATCTTCAGACCTTACCCGGCTTGCTTCAGAATGTCGGAGGCTGGATAGTCGAGATACTGCTGGATTATTCAGCTTTCTTCATGATGCTCGCAATAAGTTCAGCCTTTCATTTGATCGCCTGGTATCGCGTAATGCAAATTCTCCTCTGTCTTGGTTTGCAGCAGCAGGATTGACAAACCTCCCGCGTCTGGGTCTTTTGCGGTCCATGGATTCTGAGATAGGCCGTCATTTCAAAAATAAACGTATACGTGACGCATTTGGATCTTACGGTATGTATCTCGGTGGAGCTCCAACGGATTTACCTGGAATTTTTTCGATTATTCCTTTTGGAGAAATCGAGTATGGTCTGTGGCTTCCCAAAGGGGGAATGTATTCGTTAATTCAGGCTATGCAGGGTACTGCTGAGCGGCTTGGTGTTGAGATCGTAACTGGTTGTCCAGTAAAAAATATTGACACTGACTCAGATCGCGTAACCGGTATTACTCTTCAAGATGGATCTTTTGAACCTTCGCAGGTAGTTGTTTCCAATGTAGACGTTCCAACAACCATGACTCGACTGGTTGGCGCATCTGATATAAAACGTTACAGGGCACCACAAATGACCCCTGGCGTTTTGACCTACTACCTGGCTGTTGACCGAGAACTTCCTGAATTAGGTCACCATTCGGTTTTCTTACCTGATGACCCGGGCCATGCTTACCGTCAATTGATGAAAAAGGGAATCATTCCAGATGACCTTCCCTTTTATGTGTCGGTGGCCTCGAATACCGATCCGGGTATGGCTCCTAAAGGTAAGTCAGCGGTGTTCATACTGGTGCCTGTTCCACTTGTGTCGCAAACCGGTCATGTCAATTGGCAGGATGAGTCAGCGAGGCTTTTGGAAAGAGTGCAGGCCCGTTTAACAGTGCATCGGATCACGATTGCAGATTCAGATATTATCCACCAGCAAACGATGACGCCGATTGACTGGTCCGATCAATTTGGCCTCTACGATGGATCGGCCTTTGGGGCCTCACACAATCTTCGTCAGATTGGTCCTTTTAGGCCAAAAAACTTTTCTCCCCGATTCAAAGGCTTGTTTTTCACCGGAGCTTCAACGACACCCGGGACGGGAGTGCCAATGTGCGTTTTAAGCGGCAAGATGGCAGCTGACAGAGTCGTAAAATGGTTGCGCAAAGAGATGGTCGCATGAAATCACCTTTATCGGTGACGAAATGGGGGAGTGGTCATGCCAATTTTGTTGGTCTGCACGGGTGGGGCGGGAGTCACAAGACCTTTGTGCCGCTGATAAATTATCTTCCTGAAGGCATTGTAATCGAAGCACCTGATTTGCCTGGATGTGGACAGTCTTCGTTACCTGATCGATGGCGCGTCGAAACTATCGCAGACATGGTTTCCGATTCGATTAGTTTTGAAAGTGGATTTACGATTATTGGTAATTGCACCGGTGGGGTTATCGGCGCTGAAATGGCCCGGATTAAACCAGATTTAGTCAAGCGTTTGGTGATGATCGATCCGTTCGCATATTCACCTTGGTACTTTGCTCTTTTTCTCAAAGGGAATTTTGGACGTGTGGCTTATCGTACTGCGTTCGCTTCTCCAATCGGAAGATTTTTCACAAACATGGCCCTTTCAGGCAAACGTGATGGAGATACTGACCTAACTTCATCGTTCGAGAGAGTTGACCATGATGCCGTTTACTCTTTTTTGAAAATGATGGGCGAACATGAGGGTCCGTCTCGCTATGCTGGTTTAGCCTTGCCAATTGACATAATTATTGGTGAAAACACTTTTAGGGCCGTGGAGAAATCCGCAGCTATCCTTGGTGAGGTATGGCCACATGCAACATTGCGAGTTATACAAGGAGCCGGTCACCTTCCAATCGAAGAACGAAGTGAGACCCTTGCCAATTTAGTGTTCAATTATGAGTAATTTTCAGATGGCTCTTGTTATAGCCGCGTTGTTACTTTACGTCCCTCCAGTATTTATCTCTGGTATCAATCTGTTTTTCTGGTCGAAAAGACGCCCCCGTGGTGGTTGTGGTGAGAACCTTGTCTCAATTCTCATTCCTGCCAGAGATGAAGAGCACAACATCGAGCGATGCGTCGCGTTTGCGCTTGATCAGGGCTCGGTCGTAGCTGAAATCTTGGTATATAACGACAGGTCTGCTGATGGCACTCAAGAAGCGATTGACAGATTGCTGTTACAGCATGGTGAGATTGTCAAACAGGTGGCTACTCAAGAGCTTTTGGATGGATGGGTCGGCAAAACTAACGCCTGCGCTCGACTCGCCGAAAAAGCCAATGGTGAATGGCTGCTTTTCTTAGATGCCGATACGATACTTGGACGCGATGCGGTTGAATCGTTGGTAATTGAAGCAACAAATAGAGATGCGACCTTATTGTCGGCGTGGCCCAGAATTGAAATGCTCTCATTGATGGAAAAGCTATTTATGCCACTTTTAAATTTTGTGGTATTCACACTCTTTCCTGCACCGATTTCGCGATTTGATGGTAGGTCATCCTTGGGCCTAGCCCACGGAGCGTGCATTCTGGCCTACCGTGAAACATACTTGGCTAATGGAGGCCATCGGATGGTGAAGGATCGGCTATTCGAGGATACGGCTTTGGCCCGTTCTTGGCGAGCCGATGGTCAGAATTCACAAGTGATGGACGGAAGTAATTTGGTTTCTGTCCGGATGTATTCAAGCTTCTCTGGTATCTGGAATGGCTTCTCTAAAAGTTATTACCCGGCGTTCGACAGTGTTGTTTCTTTTCTCTTGTTCCAGAGTTATATCGCCCTGGGATTTATTGTGCTTCCCTTGATCATTTGTTTTGCTGTTTTTGTAGGATTTATTGAAAATATGAATCTATTACTAGCAGCATTATCGTTAGTGCCGCGCGCCATTGTTGCGATTATGTTTGCTCATTCCCTCTGGTCGGTTCTGCTTCATCCTGTAAGTGTCATGGCGATGCTGGTTTTAGGTACCCAATCTTGGTGGCGGTATGCATATGGTTCTGGTGTTACCTGGAAAGGTCGCAACTATTCAGAATCGGGAATTAAAGCTAAAGATGAATAAAAAAGTGGTGATCATCGGTGCTGGCCTTGGAGGCCTGGCCACTGCAATTAGATTGTCGAGCCTTGGATGGGAGGTAACGGTTGTCGAACAGGGCTCTAGGCCGGGTGGTAAGTTGAACCGGTTTTCACACCTTGGTTACACTTTTGATACTGGTCCATCACTGATCACCCTTCCACATGTCTTCGATCGGCTATTCAATGTCTGTGGTTCTGATTTTTATAAATTAATCAAGCCTATGCAGATAGATCCTCTTTTCGAATATCGATTCGATGTCGGTGATCGCCTTACTTACAGTTCCGATCTACCTGAATTAGCTCGAGAAATAGAACGTGTTACAGGTTCTATTGATGATGTAAAAGGTTTGTACCGTTTTCTAAAAATGGGAGCGAAGTTATTTGAGTTGTCTGAGAAAACGTTTTTTCAGAGCACCCCGATGTCCCGACCGACTTTCGAGGACTTGAAATCGCTGCTTTCCGCCCCCAAACTCCACGCTTGGGGTAGCTATGACAAGGCAGTTCGTCGGCATTTTAAGAGCTCGCAAATGCGTCAAATTTTTCAACGTTATCCAACATATGTAGGTGCCTCGCCTCATCGCTCAATGGGAACGCTCGCTCTTATTCCATACATGGAGCTAGCGTTCGGTGGATGGTATGTCCCTGGCGGTTTGTATCGGATAGTTGAAGAGCTTGTCCTGATGGCAACAAGGGCCGGTGTGCAGATGGAAATGTCGACCCGTGTGTCCCAGATTCAGATGGAAGGCAAGCGTGTTACCGGTGTTGTTACTACTTCAGGACAGTTTTATGACGCAGATGTGGTTGTTTCTAACGCTGATCCAGCATCAGTTTTTGATTTCACTGATGGAGTTGCAGGCACGAAGTTGAAAGCTGAAGAGCATTCAATGTCGGGTTTTGTGATGCTTTTGGGGCTGGATCGTAAAGTGGAGGGGTTGAGGCATCACACTGTATGTTTTTCTGGTGATTATGACAGGGAATTTAAACAAATTATTGATGAACAGAGATTTCCTGATGATCCGACCGTGTATGTCAATATTCCTACGGTCACGGATGACTCCATGGCACCTTCGGGGAAAGAGTCAGTATTTCTAATGGCTAACGCTCCTGCAGGTTCTCAGGTTTGGACACGTGAGTTTGAATTAGAGGCAGCTCAGAGGATAAGAAAACGATTAGCCTCGTCTGGCATGCCGGATTTTATGGAGCATGCCAGATTCGTTGAATACTGGAACCCTGCAAGATTTGAGCGTGAATATTCATCACCAAGAGGTTCTATATACGGTCGAGTGGCACATGGGTGGGGCGGAACATTCTTGCGTCCGCCTCTGAAAGATCCTCAAGTACAAGACCTGTTTTACGTGGGAGGTGGCACACATCCAGGAGGTGGAACTCCTACAGTACTTTTATCTGCCGAGATCGTGAGCGGCATGGTTGGAAAACCTTAGTGATGCAAGCAGCTTTTAGGATCGCAACATTTTTAGTTGTGTTTTTGTACGGTATCTTGTGGGTGGGGGGCATTACTTCTTCTGTCTTGTGGGGAGAAGCGCCTGCATCTGCTAGTTGGGCCGCCCCAGCGTTTCTTTATATTTCATCTTTGCTTTTACTCAAAACTTCTGGAGTTCGGTCAGGTCTGTTGTTGTTGGCTGTCGGCGTATACGGATTCGGTATTGAGATTCTGGGCTTGACTACAGGGGTACTGTTTGGTGACTACAAGTACACAGCGGTGCTTGGACCCGGGATGTTTGGGGTCCCTTACGCTCTCGTTTCATCTTGGATGGTGGTCACTGCATTTGCAGTTTTCGTACTCGTTTATCTGCGAATACCGCGTAAATGGTGGGTTGCCGTTGGACCATTTGTGATGGTAATTCTTGACTTGATTTTAGAGCCGGCTGCAACCGGACCTATGGGTGCTTGGATCTGGGAATCCACCGGGGGGTATTATGGGGTTCCAATTAATAACTTTGTTGGATGGTTTATCGCAAGCATCCCGATATTTACCTTTCTTTCCTTGAGTCGATATTCGCACCGTGATGGTTTGCATATCGCTGCTAGTGTGCTGTTGTTTTTCATAGCCCTGTCCGTGGCGCATTTGCTCTGGGCACCTGTGTTTATAGCGCTGTTATTTGTTGGCCTGACGGTTTTTTGGAAGCGGTTCCGAGAAACGAATCTAGGATGCGAGTCGGCGTTTCTCGATGGCGCGAAATAGCTTTAATTACCGATTCGTATCATCACGTCGATGCGATGCTTGATTCTTGAAGGGAGACCTGGGTCGCTGACCACGTTTTTACTCATGAACAGGTTCTCTTCGGTTGTGTCACGTCTCGAGACGTAAGTTCGATCATTAAGTCTGAACACGGTTTTTACTTTACCGTGACAGCCTGTTGCTGCCCATATACATCTGGCGAGTAATGATTTTGGGACCAGATGGCGAGTGATAGCTAAATGCTTGTATCCGTTGCAGGGCAACCGGATGTTTGGCATTTCTTAGGCGGACTTTATCTACGCAGTATTTAGTCTCAGATTTATGTGGAATAAATAATACAATATTTATTTAATATAGACTTTACACAACATAGCTCTGTATGTAATATAAATCCAACAAACACGTATATATGTGTGATAAAAACATAAAAGTACCAGTGGTTTACTAACTGGCTAATTATTTGAGGGAATCAAATGAAAACTATGCTCTACGTTCTGATAGCGATTGTTTCGATGATGGCAATCGCTGCTTGTTCCGATGAGGAGGAGACCGTGATTCAGGAAACCTCATCATCCATGTCTGAAACATCATCTGAGATGAGCACTGCGGTCCCAAGCGTAGTGGACATTGCTGTGGATGATGGACGGTTTACGACCCTGGTGGCTGCCCTCGGTGCAGCAGACTTGGTCGAAACGTTATCCGGCCCAGGACCATTCACTGTGTTCGCTCCCACTGACGATGCGTTCAATGCTCTGCCGGAGGGTACCGTCGAAGGATTGCTGGAGGATATACCTGCGCTAACTGATGTACTGACGTACCACGTGGTGTCGGGTTCAGTCCTCGCTGAAACAGTTGTAGGGCTGGATTCGGCCACCACTCTTCAGGGTGCAGATGTGAACATTTCGGTCATGGGATCTGATGTGATGCTCAATGATTCGAAAGTGATCATCACGGACATCGTGGGTTCGAATGGTGTGGTGCACGTAATAGACAAAGTTCTTATGCCTCCGTCTTAAAACTTCAGGGCCATCCGGATGTCAGCGGAACGGCTCAGTTTAAACGGTTCTAGACCCCTCGAGTTCTCACGGTACTTCGGGGGGTCTTCTGTTTAATTACTTTATTTTTTCGTTTAGGTTTCCTTTATTATGAAAACGCTAAACGTGAAGTAATGGAGGTAATCCGTAATGACTTTAGGGAGAGGATGGACAGGCGGGCTAAATTTTCGTCCGGCAAGGGAGGTCGATGTCATATACGGTCATGGGTTGGTAAAAAATGAAAGTGCCAACTGGCCAAGATATCTCGCAGTTACTACACCGACGGCATGGAAGACCACAGAGCCCTATTTAAGCCAGAAACCTGCTGGTGTAAGTACCGTGAGCATGCTGGACTGGGATCATCTGGATAATGCATCTAATGTCCTTCCTGATGATGCAGAAATGGTTGTTGGAGTCGGAGGTGGTACAGCACTAGACGCGTCAAAATATATCGCGCTAAAGAAAGACCTGCCATTGCGGCTTGTCCCTACTGCAGTTTCAACGGGGGCGATAATTCATGGTATTTTTGCCAAATGGGAAGGTCACGCGATTGTCGCGGATTCCGAGTTTTGGCCATACTGTGATTTTGAACATGTTCTTGTGGACTATGATCTGATTTTAGAAGCGCCATGGTATTTGAATACTGCCGGTATTGGCGATGTCCTTTGTATGTATTCAGGCATCTCAGAATGGCGAAATCAAGCTGGTGTTGGAGATACTCCTATCGTAGATCAAGAATTAATCAGACCGACTTTGGAATACTATCGAGATTTGTCTTTGCAGTTCCCTAAAACCTTAGATGCACAGGGTAAATTAACTGCTGAGAGTGTCGGATTGATTATGAAGTCTATTCATGAACGAGATGATCGTCAGTTGGCCTCTCCTTTTGCTTCGGGTGCTGGTCATTCCTTGACGCAGGTTCTGGAGGAAGTTCTCCACACGGGTCTTATACACGGGGAGGTTGCCGCTTTGGGTGGCGTCGCAGTTTGCTGGGCTGCAAATGAATATGAGGAGCTGGTTGGATTTCTCGATAAATGTAAGGTACGGTATCGTCCTTCGGATATGGGTCTTGAAAAGGATCAGCTACGGGATGTGTTTGATTATGCAAAAGACTTCTATCCCCGGAGGGGTATGGACACCATCCTTGCAAGAGAACCGTTGACGGGTAGTAGGTTTGAGGATTTTTGGAAATTTATCCAAAGCATTTAATTCTAAAAAATGAGATTTTTACATAATGGAGGTAACGAATGATGGAGGTCAGTGATGAGGGACAAATTACTGGTGCTGAATTTGGATCACTGGAGCTAGTATCACCTGAACAAATTGAGGCTGGTGAACTTGCTTGTATAAACCTTCGATACATCGCTGGAAGTGTTGGTTTGGCACGGGGAGGCACCCTGACCATATGGACCGATTCGGACTCCGACTGGGCTAAGCCACAGGTAGAAGATCCTACTGCAGATGGCTATCTGAACCTTGTGCCGCCGATCGGGTGTGCTGCTTCAATCCATACACCTGATCACAAATCATTCGTCATAACCCTCATGTCAGGCAAATTATCGGAGGGGGATTCGATCGATATCATACTCGGAGACAGGAGTGGTGGTGGTGGTGGTTTACGTGCCCAGACGTTCTATGAACCTCGTCGTAATTTTCTTTGCGAAGTCAATCCTTCAGGATCGGGCCCTGACACCTGGACTCCAATGGGTGCTGAAACAAGGTCAGATAGCTTCAAAGCAGAGCAAGTTGGACAGCAAGATACCAACTTCGTAACACAAGGGTCTGCAACAGGTAGTGCAACACCAGCAGTACTTCGAATTAGTGGTGGTGATGCTTCTGAGCTGTCAGCTATTGCACCTTCAGATATAGAACTTGGATCTGGTTTTGCTCTACAGCTTAAGGCCTCGGACATCTGGGGCAACCCTGCTGAAAAATATCGGGGAACGGTTGAAATAAAGGCTCCTGGGTTAGTTGTTCCAGGTGGAAATAGTCTGGAGTTTTCGGAAGAAGATGGAGGCGTATGTAGAATCGAAGGAGCGGTCTTTACAGAAGAGGGTGCTACGCGAATAGATATAGAAGATGCAGAAAACGGTCTTGTTGCCAGCAGCAATCAAATACGTATAAGTCAGGAACTCCCAGCGCTCAAGCTTTTTTGGGGAGACCCCCATTCAGGTCAAATTGGAGATGCCTCGAAGATCGGAGACTACTTCGCTTATGCAAGAGATGTATCTGCATTAGATTTTGCCGGTTACCAGCGTAATGACTCTGCTCATTCCACTGATGAATATGAAGTCCAACAAGTGGAAGAAAAGGCGTATCACGAGCCAGGAAGATTTGTACCGTTACCTGGTTACGAATGGTCTGGCGCTGTCGAGATAGGAGGGCACCATAACGTTTATTTCGGTAGATTCGACCGACCAATGAAACGCTGGAGAGGTGCGGATAAATTAGGTAGACCAGATGAGTCGGATCTCCCTCACGTGAAAGACCTACATAACTACTATCGTGGGACTGATACTGTGATAACCCCGCACGTTGGAGGCACCCATGCCAATTTGGAATGGCATGATCCGACTCTCGAACCAGCAATCGAAGTGACTTCTACGCACGGCTCATTCGAGTGGATCCTTAGGGAATCTATTGGAAAAGGTTACGAGATGGGGTTTGTTGGCGGAAATGACTGCCATACGGGGCGCGCGGGTGACGATAGGCCGGGTTTTCAGGAACGTCGTTATTCGAAAGGCGGGTTGACGGGGATTTATGCTGAACAACTTACATTGAAGAGCATTTTAGAAGCTATGAAGGCGAAAAGGTTATATGCAACAACCGGCGCCCGTATAAGAGCTGCAGTGACGGTGGACGGTCATTTTATAGGTGAGAAATATTCCTGCGGTAACAAATGTGAAATTAAGGTGAATGTCGAGGGTACAGCGCCGCTCGAACGAATCGAGGTTTACCGGGGTCTGAATCTGATTCACACGGAAGTAATTTCAGGACCTCCGACTGGAAACAAAATTCGCGTTCTTTGGGACGGAGCAAGTCGCTGGTCTAGTTATTCAGGTATTCGTTGGGATGGTAGCGTGGATGTTGCAGACGGAGAAATCGGTGACGTGAGCCCAATTAGGTTCGATAGCCCTCGTTCGAATTATCAGCGGGTTAGTTCCTCTAAACTGGCTTTGAATGGATGGGCCTGTGGTTATCCTAGCGGTTTGGTTTTTGATTTATCAAAATCTACAGACTCAGAAATCTCATTTGCGATGAATTCGTCACTTATCGTAGGGCCAACATTCGCAGCTCACGGCGAAAAGCAGGCACTTAGGCGTATGGCACATGCCACTGGAGACTCAGTCAGGGTCAATGGCACTTTGGCGCAGCTTCAAAATGGTCCGATGCGAGTGAATCTCGGCCACTCGAATAGAAATGTGACTCTAGAACTGGCACCTGAAGCAGTTTCAGACAGATCTGAATTCACGGTAATTGATGCAGATGTACAACCTGGAGTCAATCCTTACTGGGTCAAGGTCGTGCAACAGGATATGGAGATGGCATGGATCAGCCCGGTATTTGCTGATTTCTTAGGTTGACCAAAATGACGGATATTTATTGCGGCAAGATCTAGCGCAGCATTCCAGATTCAAAATGCGCCGTCAGGGGAGATGTGGGACAGAGCGCTAGACTGTTTAGCGTCACCCTTGAATGTCAAAAACCTGTAGTCGGTGTCGATTGCTATCGATCACGAACAAGTGATTGTCTTTGTCCATTGCCAGTGAAGTTGGACCCCAAAAATACTTTTCTATATGGGCTGATTCCTCGTGCAGGTCATCAGTGTTGAATTCAATATCGGGTTCCAAGTTTGCGTTAGCTCGTACTTGGCTTTCCTCGACATTTGCATCCAAAAAATCTTGAGCCCACTTAGAAATTGTTCCTTGTCCTCGGTTTGACTGCACGAAATTGCCGTCTGAATCGAAAATCTGGATTCTCTGGTTACCCCAGTCAGCGATGTAGATGTAGCCATCTGAGTCCACGCAAACGCTGGACGGCGCGTTTAGCTCTCCGTTACCACGACCTGAGGAACCGAAGTTTGCCTTGAAATGTCCATCCGAAGAAAATTTCACGATGCGGTCGTTACCCCAGTCAGCGACGTAAATGTTGTCTTCGAGATCGGTACAAACTTCCCATGGCAAGTTCAACTGCCCATCACCTGATCCAGGCTCTCCGAAGGTCACCAGATGCTCACCGTCAGCGGTAAATTTCTGGATTCGACCATTCAGGTGATCACTAACGATAAGTTCATCTTCTGAATTAAAAGTGATTCCGTTCGGACCGTTTAACTGTCCTTCTTCAGTGCCAGATTCACCCCAGGTGTTCAGCAGTTCACCTTCCTGCGTGCGGACCAATATCCTGTTCAGATAATCGTCACTGGTGAAGACACGCTGTTTGCTATCGATCGCAATCGATGCGTTCCAGATCGCCTGACCTTCTCCTTTCCCGAAGGAGCCAAAAGTACCGAAGTATTCTTCCTCCAGGTTCATTACTGTGACTCGCACACCTCGAGGGTCGCTGTCTGAACCTCGACCAAGCACGAAAATCTTGCCGTTCTCTGCGACGGCCCCCGACCAGGGATAATAGAAGCCGCGGCCTTGCATTGCAGCAACGCCAATTGTGCGGTTGTATTTCAATCGTGTTTTTGAGGGTGTGATTACAGTGGTCATCGATTTTATATACCTGTCTAGGCCCTTTGGAATTCAGGAGTCGCGCCTATCACTTTTAAGACGCTTGCAACTTTTTCACGTTCTGAGTCGCCATTTGATGATGAACTGCCGTCCTGATCCAGTTGTGTTTTTGTGAATGCGACCAACGCTGACCGTGTTCTCTCTGAAACCTGGTCAATACATAGTTCGCTTAGTGCATCTTCGACTACGTCTTCCGCGACTAAACCACTGTCACCGTTATTAGAAATAATGTGGTCAATTATGGTCTGAACACCGGGGCTACTGAGGTTTCCAAGTCGCTCCGATGCGAAATTCACCCTTTCTACCAGTGCCCCTGAATCGATCCATTCTGTACCCCAGTGCCAGCCTTCAACTGAAGGTGGGTTCAAAAGCCATTGGCCCATATACGTAGCCTGAAGATGTGTGGGATTCATTTCGTTTTTGGGCCGTTCAAATTCTTCGGTGAGTTTTAAGACCCCTGCCATTAATTCAGCTGGGCTTTTTACTCGCTGATATCGTGCTTCTTCAGCTTTGAAAAACTCTGAATTGAACAAAAACCTGAGCATTGCTGCAATGTCATATCCGGATTCGAAATAAACTTTAGAGAGCGCGTTTATTGCATCGGGGTCTCTTGGCGGTTTATATGGCCATTCTGGAACTGGGGCTTCATCTGCAACGAAGAAGCTGTACATGTGACGAGAAAGAAAAGCCGCTGTTGCTGGCTCCTTGCAGATGATGTCTACAATGTCCTCTCCGTTTAGATTTCCTTTGTGACCGAGAAATTCCTTGTCGCCGTTGTCGTGGTCGTCTTCCTTGTATTCGAAATGGAATGAGAGCCGACCATATGGCCAGACGGAATCACGCATACACTTCAGTGTCATGTACTCGGTATTGCCGATTGTCCAACCCGTAAATGCCCGGGCGGCTTCCTTGACGTCTTTTTCACTGTAATTTCCAACGCCCATCGAGAAGAGTTCAAGAAGTTCACGTCCGTAGTTCTCGTTGACAGAGCCGTTGTGATTTTCAGAATTATCAAGCCACACAATCATTGCGGGATCTTTGGACAGTTCAATCAGCAGATTTTTGAAGCTGCCCATACCGTGTCTTTCGAACATTCTGATTTGATCGTGCAGCACTTTGCCATTTGGTATTTTTGAATATCCAGTGGCAAAGATTCCATGCCACATGAGACCGACTTTTTCTCGTAGCGGCGCATCAGTGGACACCATACGATACATCCAGTTCGCTCCAGGTGACTGGTTGCCCATCATCCCTGAGTATTCAGGGTGATATCGGCGAATGAGATTGTCGCTTAGTCGGTTAGGATTTTCGACGGCCTTGAAAAGTTCTTCAACGGAATTCTCATATCCCTCAGCTGCCAGTTCTTTAAGTTTTTTCCTGGTTGCGCCGAATCCTGCCCTACGCATGAGGTGAGCCATTAGGTCGATGTTTTTATCGCTCATAATTTACCGCCTGAATAAATCGAACTGTTCATAGTTATCGTTAAGGATTGTCGATGAATCGAGACCCATCCATTGATCCAGTAGTGTGGCGTAAAGGCCCCGGAAATCATTGTTGAATTTCATATCGCCCTGCACCTGTTCGCTTAATTCCAGTGATGGATATTCACCGTAAAAACCGCCCTTGACCGCATTACCAATGACGAATGACACACCGCCTGATCCGTGATCTGTTCCGCTTCCATTATCTTGGATACGGCGCCCGAACTCAGAGAAAATCATGATCACGGCGTCGTCCCCACGACCATGCTCTTCTAGATCTGCCATGAAGTCGTTGACAGCAGTCGATAGTTCGTGCCAAAGCTGGGCATGGTTTTCAAGTTCACCCGCATGGGTGTCATAACCGGCATGTTGGGTGTAAAACACACGCGTTCCCAAATCAGCGAGTAGTACTTGTGATATGTCCCGCATGTTCTGTGCTATTGGGACATCGGCTTCGAACTCGATTGTCGACGAGTATGCCTCAGGAGCGGCTCGTAAGATGTCGGCTCCAAGATACGCTCCCATACCGGTTTCGCTGATCGCCTGCAGTACTGAATCCCGTGAGTCGTCAGGCCCATACATTCGGGCAAACACATCAACCGCCAGATCCCGAGTGGCACGATCGGCTATATCAGGCATGAGGCCGTAGGTCTCAAGATTTCCAACTGATGCTACTGGTACCCCTTTGCAATGGAGGGCTCTTGGTAGTCCTCGGCCAAAATTAATCCCTGTGATAACGTTTTGTCCGGCAGGATCTAACTCTCGAATTGTACGCCCCAGCCAACCGCTGTCGGCAATGTGGTCCGATTCAGCCGTGTGCCAGATATCCATGGATCGGAAGTGAGATCTATTGGGTTTTGGGTATCCGATTCCATTGATAATTGCCATTTTGCCGGCGTCCCAAAGACTTTTCATTGGACCCATGCTTGGGTTGAGACCCAATGTGCCGTTCAGGTCGATCACATTTTCTTCGGTGAGGTGTATGGTTTTTCTTGAATCGTGATAGATGCCATTGGTGTACGGCACCACCGTGTTCATCGCGTCATTTCCACCAGACAACTGGATCACTACTAGTGAGGGCTTGCGTGATGCGGTCACCATTTTTCATGTTCCTTCACAAATATCAACTTCGGTTTGTAAGTGGCATGTTACCAACGATGGGGCCGCAATAGAAGCGTCTGATGATTTGACTGGAGGGTCTTTGATTTGATGAGATATGCCATTCTTGTCGGTGACTTAGTCTGCTCGGGTATAGTCCTACTTTAGGCATTTCGATAAGCTCAAATATGAACTTAGCATCCGACAGGAAATGCGGTTATTGACCACAAGGGATTTCGTTGTTTTTGAAACGCCGCGATTGCTGCAGGCTGACACTATGAT
>ENA-UPTF01000305-UPTF01000305.1-marine-metagenome-genome-assembly--contig:-NODE-305-length-35588-cov-4.210132_pt1 | contig 35588 bp, 27 predicted proteins | sample MGYA00238166_ERZ767019 | MGnify/ENA primary metagenome ERZ767019 (study PRJEB28930, sample SAMN06266391) | marine metagenome | isolation source: Sea water from 250 m depth | place: Atlantic Ocean | study... | reverse complement strand
AAGAAGTGAACCCGAGTATTTAACAAAAGCGATTAAATATATTTATGAAAGTAACGGTAATACTCAATATTTGGTGGCAACTGATTCTTACAATACCGCGGCAAAAATTGCTTATCACAGTGCAGACACGTTGCCAGAAATACCTAGGTTACCCATCATCCCCATATACTCAGAGTATCAAGATACCTGGATAACAACACTAAAAGACCTAGAAGAAATTTCAGATCAAGGTAATGTGAAATATATTATGGCTGCATCAGGCATGAAAATTTTGAATTTCGAATTCTGGACCTGGTTAAATTGGCATGCAGATGACGTGACTATCATGACGGGATTGCCCTTTGATGGAGAAATGAGGGTGTTCAAAATCAGGGAGGATTGTGATGTAATAGGGCACAGTCACCCGTGCGGATTGCCTTAGTAGATTCCATGTGGAGTCAAATTTGAAGCAGAATCAAGTGTCTTAGAAATTCTGGAAGAGGTATATCAATCCGCGGTCTCAGCAACTTAATCTTGGAGGACTTATGTACTTTAAGCAGAGTGAGAAGCTTGATGAGTGGAGATCCCAACAAATACATGAAGGCTCAGGGTTCATTAAACGTCGAAACCTTTTTGGCTCAGCCAGTAATTTACCGATCCAGCTTGAAGTATGGGAGCTCGATGTTGGAGTAAGCGAAGGCGAGCACAGACATGGGGAAGAACGCCCTTTAGAGGAAATTTACTATTTTTTGGAAGGTAGCGGAGTAATGCATATAGATGGGGAAACAATAGATGTCACTCAAAATGATGCCGTTATGGTCCCTCCCAATGTTGACCACGCAATAAAAAATACCGGAACCGGTCCGTTAAAAATGATCATTGTGTGGGGTATATCATTCTAAAAATCGGTTTTGAACCCATTTTCAATAAAGGCCTCTTGAAAATTTTGCAGGAAGGAATAATGAGAAATGAAATATGATTTCATAATAGTTGGAGGAGGTTCTGCCGGCTCCGTATTAGCAACCAGATTGTCCGAAGACCCGACCAAGTCTATTCTACTTTTGGAAGCTGGACCAGATTATAAAAGCTTTGAAGATACCCCGGATGTGGTCAAATTTGGAAATATCCCATGGCCTGCTTCCTATGGCCCAGAGGCACAAGTTTGGGGATATGAGGCAACAGCCGTCCCTGAAAGAGCTAAATTTGGCGTTCCGAGAGGGAAAATTATCGGTGGATCAAGTTCAGTGAATGGACAGGTCTTCTTTAGGGGCATCCCCGAAGATTATGATGAATGGGCAGGATTAGGAAACCGTGGGTGGTCCTATTTAGATGTCCTCAAATATTTCCGCAAGTCCGAGAACGATTTAACGTTCGGGTCAGATGATTTCCATGGAAATGAAGGACCTATTCCTGTTCGCCGGTATTCTAGTAATCAGCTTATGCCATCTTCCAAGGCATTCATAGATGCATGTATGGCCCAAGGATATGAATTCACGGAAGATCAAAACCACCCGGAATCCACTGGAGTAGGGATGAAACCTCTTAACAATGTGGATGGCGTGAGAATGAGCGCTGCTTTGACATACCTGACTTTGTCTAGACATAGGATGAATCTGACTATTCGAGGAGATGTCCTTGTCCGGAAGATTATTTTCGAAGACGATCAAGCGGTGGGAGTCGAAGCAGAAAGTCAGGGGGAAATATTTGATCTAAATGCTAGAGAGGTCATTTTATGCGGAGGTGCCATTAACTCTCCTCAACTATTGATGTTGTCTGGAATTGGTCCCAAAAACCACCTTGATGAATTCGGAATATCTATTGTTCAAGATCTCCCAGGTGTAGGTAAAAATCTCAGGGATCACCCTTCGGCATTTCTCCTTTTTGAATCCTATATGGACCAGGTAGGGAAGGATCCAAAAGCTCAACAAGTTGGTATGAGGTTCACGATTCCTGGCTCAGAAGTCAGAAATGATATGCAGATGAGTCCTCTTTTTATGACCAGTGAACATAGGCCTGATACTATCCCTTTAGACCCTGATAAAAATTATCTAGGTTTTAGCGTTGCTCTACAAAAAGCGATAAGCAGTGGGGAAATTACTTTGAAATCTTCGGATCCAACAGAACACCCTAATTTGTTTTACAACTATTTAGATCACCCAGAAGATCTGCGGAGGATGAGGGAAGCGGTGAGAATATGCATCGGCATTACAGAGGATGATCATTTTAATGAAATTATCAAAACAAGAATTAATCCTACTGAATTAGATGTTGAATCCGATGAAAGTTTGGATAAATGGCTATATTCGATAGTTGGAACACAGCATCATTCTTCAGGTACTTGTAAAATGGGGCCCAAGGAAGATAATTTTGCAGTTGTAAGTGAAACGGGTTTGGTTCATGGCGTGGAGAATCTGCGTGTCGCGGATGCTTCCATAATGCCGGATGTTGTCCGAGCCAATACTAATGCTACTGTAATTATGATGGCAGAGAAGATCGCAGATGAAATAATTGATTCTTTTGAATAATTAGACTTTCTAATGGAGGTTTTATATGGGAAAAAGTGAAGATAGAAGGCTAGTCGCCCATCTCATGAGGAGAGCGGGGTTTGGAGCGACCTCCTCAGAGCTTGATGAGCTCTCAGCTGTACCGTATGAACAGGTAGTCGACACCCTTTTAGACCCACCCGATAAATCCTGGATGGGAGAACATTTGATTAGAAGGTTTCATCATGAACAGTCAGGAATGATGAGCGCATTTGGTCCAAGTGAATATTGGCTATATCAGATGGTCACAACTAAAGCCCCATTAGTCGAGAAAATGACCCTGTTTTGGCATGGCATCTTCGCTACAGGCTATCCGAAGGTAATCCATGGGAAAGTTTTATCTAACCAAATTGCCATGTTTAGAAGGCATGGGATGGACGGCTTGGACGAATTGCTTGTAGAACTTTCGAAAGATCCCGCAATGATTGTATGGCTGGATAATCAAGAAAATCACAACGGCGCTATTAATGAGAATTATGGTCGAGAGCTCTTGGAGTTATTTTCGATGGGTGTTGGTAATTACTCAGAAGACGACATAAAAGAAGCCGCCAGAGCTTTTACTGGTTGGACAATTGGAAACACGGAGTACATGGTTTTGAGATCAGATCGTGATTCTGATATGCCGTATGGCAGAATAGCTTGGCACTTTGAATTCAAAGAAGAAGACCATGATTATGGAGAAAAAACTTTCTTAGGAAAAACTGGGGCCTTCGACGGTTCTGATATTGTGAAAATCATATGTCAGGAAGATGCAACAGCAGGGTACATAGCGCGGCATATGTACAACTTCTTTGTTAGAGACGAAGTTCCTATCCCTTCGTGGAATGATACGGCCCCAATAGACGCAGGCGCGATAGAAATTCTTAAAAAGGCTTACTTTGAAAGTAACCATTCCATAAAGGAAATGTTACGAGTCCTATTCAATTCCGATTTTTTCAAGGATGAAACGAATTGGTATAAAAGAATGAAAAGTCCGGCAGAACTTGTTGCCGGTGTACTTCGACTGTCAGGACAACTGGACCGTCCCAGACGAGACATTATTGATCACACGATGAAGATGACTTTCATGGGCCAACATTTAACGAATCCACCTAGCGTAGAAGGTTGGCATGAAGGTGAAGAATGGATCGAAACCGGAGCCCTTGTAGAGCGAGTTAATTTTGCGGCTGAGCAGCTGGGTAATTTAGAAATGCCGGGAGTGCTCTCAATGGTAGATCAAATCTTATTTGAAGCTAAGAGCGGGGAGAATATTCCCGAATTATGCCTTAAACAAATGGGAAGCCTCGACGTTAAAGAATCCATTATGTCGATGTTGCAGGAGACTGTAGAGAAAAGCAGTACTGTTGAGCGTGAGACAGTCGAGGATTTGTTGAGGGTGATAGCGGCCTCTCCAGAGTATCAACGATGTTAATTAAATTTTCGGGGGGGAAAACTATGCTTATAAAGGAAACGCAAAAACCTCTACTTTACGAGAGAACACTCGGCATGTCAGTCATGGAGGGAAAAGGCTTTTATTATCCCAATGATGCGGTCGTAGCATCAAATGGAAAAATATATGTACTTAATCGCTCCTTGGAAGCAAGAGGTAGTGGTCGAGGCATGAGGGTTACTATTTGTGACTCTGGAGATGAATTTCATGGAGACTTCGGCCAATTTGGTTCTGGTTTGGGTCAATTCATGTGGCCTTCTGCCATTTGCGAGGGTCCTGACCAAAAAATATATATCACTGATGAACACCTTCATAAAATTATGATCTTCTCCTCAGATGGTGTGTTCTTAAAAGAGTGGGGCCAACTTGGCTCAAACCCTGGCGACATGGATTCCCCATCCGGTATTGCTTTCAGTTCGGAAGGCGAACTATTCGTCTCGGATACCTACAACCACAGGATTCAAGTCTTTACCGAAGATGGAGAATATGTGAGATCCTTTGGATCTTCGGAAGAACTAAACTTACCATGGCGTATCAGTCTTGATTCCGCAGGCAATATTTATGTAGCAGATTGGGGTAATGATAGGATCTGTAAATACAGTACCGACGGAGTGTTGCTAAGAACCTTTGGTGAGACGGGAAGTACAGAAGGGAAATTTTTACGACCTGCCGACGTCGTCGCTGACGACACTGGAAGAATGTTCGTGTGTGACTGGGGCAATGAAAGAATTCAAGTCCTGGACTCGGATGGGAATTTTTTGCAATCAAATATGGGAGAGTCGGATCTTTCACCATGGGCTGCCAATTTCTTAGACATAAACGTCGAGGAAGGAGAAGCCAGACAAAAATCAGACCTTCATAAGAAAGACATCAAATATGCTAATCCCAATGACCGACATGAGGTCTCCTCTCACATAGAGGAATACTTCTGGTCTCCGATGTCTTTATCCCTGACCCAGGATGAAAGACTGTATGTTGTAGAAAGCAACCGACATAGAATACAGATATTCGAAGTGCTTAATTAATGGAATTTTCTAATTTAGGTAAGGCTGGGCTAACGGTCTCTCGCCTCTGCCTAGGGACAATGATCTTTGGAAGCACAGTTGATGAATCCAAATCTATATCGCTGGTACATAAGGCGATCGATGATGGCATCAACTTCATTGACACCGCAAACGGGTACAACAACGGACTAACGGAAACAATCCTAGGAAAAGCCCTGCAAGGGCGACGCAATGAAGTTGTTTTGACCACAAAAGTGAATGCTTCAATGGGGCCTGGACCGAACAGTGGAGGACTAAGTCGCTACCACATCTTCCAGGAGATAGAGAATAGCCTCAAAAGATTGCAAACCGATCGTATTGACCTGTACATGCTTCACCGACCAGACCCATCCACACCCCTGGAGGAATCGATTGGAGCCTTAAGTGATCTAGTCACACAAGGTAAAGTCAGATATGTGGGAATGTCCAATCATCCTGCCTGGCAGGTCTGTTCAGCCATGTGGATGTCTGAATTAAAAAACATGGCGAAGGTGGTATGCGTACAAGACATGTACAACATCGTAAATCGTGACATTGAAGTGGAGTTATTGCCATTTTGCCAGTCATACGGGATTGGGGTTATGGCCTACAGCCCATTGGCTCGTGGAGTCATGACAGGCAAGTATTTACCTAATAAACCTATTCCAGAAGACTCCCGAGCCGCAAGGGGAGATCAACGAATACTTGAATCTGAAATGCGAGAAGACAGTTTTGTGGTAGCTAATAAGATATTGCAAATGTCGTCTGATATAGGTAGAACTGTCTCACAAATAGCCTTGAATTGGGTTATAAGAAATAAATTGATAACTTCAGCTGTCATAGGGCCGAGAACTCTTCAACAGTATGAAGATAATTTGGCCGCTTTAAATTGGGACTTGGATATCGATTTATTGGATCAGATTGATTCTCTGGTACCACCGGGGGAGCATACGGGGTCTGGTTACAATGACCCGTTGAATACGGTCAAGGGAAGGGTTTTAGTCACCTAATCCTCATCATCGTAAATTAGAGTCTATCGACTTTTACAGTTGCCTTAATCTAGGATCTAATTTATCTCGAAGCCAATCGCCTAAAAAGTTCATCGAAAACACAATAAGAAGTATGGCCAGTCCTGGGAAAAGGCAAATCCACCAGGCGGTAGACATGTAATTGCGACCCTCTGCAACCATACTACCCCAGGATGGCGCTGGTGCTGGTATACCTACGCCTAAAAAGCTTAATACCGATTCGGTCACTACTAGAGAACCTACTTGCAGGGAGGCCATAACAAGAACTGTATTAAAAAGTCCCGGCAATATATGTCTTAAGCAAATTCGGAGTGGGGAGGTGCCACAGATTTTGGCAAGAGAAACATAGTCCATCTGTTTTAAGGATAATGTTTCTGCCCTAACCTGCCTGGCAAATGGCGGCCACGTGAAAATTGAAAGCAAGATTATTACTAACATAAGGCTCGGAGACCAAAGGACTGCTGCCACTAACACAACCAAGATAAAGGGGATTGCGTACATGAAATCAACCAATCGCATTATGATTTCATCCACAACTCCTCCCAGGTAACCCGACAACAAGCCTAACAACGTGCCAATAAAGGTACCAAAAAACAAAACAGTACCAGCGACGATCAAAGAAATCCTCGTACCATAAATGATCCTCGTAAGGACGTCTCGTCCAATGTGATCACCACCTAGAAGGTATGGTGATTCATTATTTTCACTCAACCAGGTAGGTTCTACGTTTCTCAAATCCAGGTCTCCATCCAAGGGAGGGTAAGGGGAAATAACAGGTGCGAATATGCCAACGAGCAGAAGAAATACAATAGTTACGACCGGTAGAATCGGCAGGGACCTTATTTGTCCCCATAGGCTGCGCTTGCTTGATAAAGTTACCACTGGTTTATATTTCCTAACCTAGTCTAATTCTCGGATCTAATAAAGCATAAAGAATATCTGCCACTAGACTACAAAGTAGAAATATGACAGAGAAGACGAGGGCCAACCCTGTAATCATGGGAAAGTCCGTATTCAGGGCCGCCATCACCGAAAGCCTCCCGAGACCGGGCCAAGCGAAGACGGTTTCTACAACGACAGTTCCCGTCAAAAAATTTGCCAATAATACTGCGGCATAAGTCAAAGGAGCAATTAATGAATTTCTAAAGGCGTGTTTCCATATTATGGTCGTGGTTGAGACTCCTTTAGCTCTTGCTAATTTGACGTATTCACTGTCAAGCACCTCCAACATAGAGGAACGTGTTAAGCGTAGCAGGCCCGCAGCCGGAAGCCACCCTAAGGTTATTACCGGCATAACATAATGGGTCCAATCGCCCTTTCTAGATGTTGGAAGCCATCCAAGATACACACTGAAAATCCAGATGAATACAAGGGCTATCCAAAAGGGAGGGGCGGCTTGACCCAATAGGGCAAAACTTCGGCCTAAATAATCCCATCCAGTGGTCCTTTTAACAGCAGACAATACCCCTAAGGGAACTCCTATAAGTAATGCACATAAAAAAGAAATACCTGATAACTGCAAGGTTGCGGGAAGAAATTTCAATATTAAATCTAGAGAATTACGTCTAAAGTGAACAGAGTCACCAAAGTCACCTTGGGCTGCATTTTTTACCCAGACCAGGTATTGAACAATGAGAGGTTTATCTAACCCCATGGCTCTGCCTTGAGCCTCCCATTCTTCACTGGTAATACGGCTATAGGAAGACATATAAAGATAACGGGGGTCACCAGTTGCTCTGGACAACATAAAAACCACCAATGTGATCCCTAAGACCACAACAACCAATGAAATCAGTCTTCTAGTTATGAATCTTCCCAAATTTTATTCCTAAAAAGAGGAAGCGCCCGCACCAAGTACGGTGCGGACGCTCCATAAATTTACTGTCCGTCCTTCGTCGTCAGATTAATCCGACAGGACTATAGTTTCTGGGCTGTTGAAGTAGCCGGTCATATATGGCCGCCACTCAACAATACTTGGAGAGTAAATGAAGTAGTTACCGACTGTTGCCACTGCAGATTGTGTCTGCCAGTGGGACATGTACTCGGTCATAGCAACGTTATTAGCTATTCTCTTGTCCATATCAGCTTCTACGTCGTTTTGTTTTCCAGTTGCGCAAATATCATCAGGCAAAGTAACTCCACCTAAGTGACCAGGATGTGCGCAGTAAAAGTTAGCAATCGACTGTCCAGGCAACCATCCTATACCGTGCAGCCATGGAGTGTTCATGCTTTTGTCAACTGATTCGGGCCTTCTGACTGCATAGTCAGCGTGGTCAACCGTTACATCCAAACCTAAGTTATCAATCCACATCTCACCGATGGCATCTGCGATTTCACAGTCCCAAATGGCGGGAAGATTACATGCTGACCAGAGGGTAATTTCAAATCCATCTGGATAGCCAGCATCAATTAAATTCTGCTTGGCACCAGCGACATCATAAGGGACGCGCCATTCTTCGCTGAATTCAGGTCTATCAGGAGTGATATTACTGGCAACATATGCTGTTTCGCCAAATCCGCCCAGGACCGTATCAACTATTTTTTGTCGATCGATAGCCATTGAGAGGGCCCAACGTACTAGTCGAGCATTCTCCATTGATGTTTCGTCATTAGGGTCTCCGATCCAGGCATAGCCCTTTTCAAGACCTTCATGCGCGCCTGACCAGTCAGCTTCTAGGTTGGCCTGGACGTCTGTATTAGCACAATCCGGGCAAGTTTGACCCCAGTAGTTACCTGACCAGTAAATGGTATTTGGTGATGGCTGACCTAATGTGATTACTTTTCCACCAGTGTCTTTCACCAGATTTGGTAGAGCTTTACCAGGCATCTGAGCGACTTCAACTTCACCAGTCAGCATTGCTGCTTCTCTTGTGCCTTGTTCAGGCATTTCTATAACTTGTAACGTTTCAACTCTTGGAGTCATTCTCCAGTGCCCGGCCGAAGTTTTGGCGGTCATCTGGTCGTGTCCATCCCATGCATCTACTACGTATGGGCCGGTACCAACAGCATCCGTTAGGAATTTGTCTTCTCCCATTTCGTCATAGGCTTTCTTACTAGTGATGCCATATGTGGCACCCCATCCAATCCCGCCGTGGAGCATACCCCAGAGAGGATCAAAACCGCCGGCGCCCACATTCATCTGGGCCTTGCCATCGACTACTTCCCATCCAACTTTGTGCCCTGGAGGCAATTGCTCTCCTGGGTTTCCTGTTGAACCCTCTTTGAATGAATCATTAAATGTCCAAACCACGTCTTCAGCAGTCACATTCCCGAAATCCCCACGGTCATCATGCCATGGAATTCCATCTCTTATGGTGAAGGTGATGCTGCTTTGGTCACTAGCAATTTCCCAGCTTGATGCAATCTCAGGAACATAAGTGGACTGGGAAGGAACAGTCGGAGGAGGAGCCCATTGGGACCTTACAATTCCTTCGAAAATGTTCCAGTCAATCCCGAAACCACCAACGGTTCCTCTTGCGTCAAGGGATTGCAATTGAACCAAAGGGGGAACCAATGGAACGGCCACTGTTAGTTTGCCTTTGGGGTTGCTGGCCGCTGGTAAGTCAGCAGCTACTGGTACGGAAACCTGAATTTCCTTAGTAATTGTCACTGTTTCACCAGGAACTTCCTTGATGACTTCTTTGACTATCTCAACAGTGTCACCCTTAACTTCCTTGATAACTTCCACTTCCTTAGTGATGGTCTCACCAGGAACTTCCTTGATGACCTCAACCTCTTTAATCACTTCAACCTCATTGGTACAGGCAGTGATTGCAAAAGTCAGGGCTATCAGGAGAGCTGAAAGTCCAAGTATATTGAACTTATAATACCTCTTCATTCAAAGCACCTCTTTACTCTGTTAACCCGATTCGTGACCGAGTTATGTTTGTTAATCTGCGAGATTATAAAGCAAAAATAAGGAAATATCACAATTTATACCAAATGCACATATTAGTCATTCATATTTTAAATACTACTGAACTTATCTCTTGCAGCGATGGGCAGCAGAAGCCTTGATACATTAAAGTGAAATTGTGAGAATATATTAATGTTCTGGGCCCGCTAGCTCAATTGGCAGAGCAACTGACTCTTAATCAGTAGGTTCACGGTTCAAGTCCGTGGCGGGTCACCATAAATCAAACCCAAAAGGTTGCTCAAACGACCGAATTTTTGTTTATCGAGGGAGATTAAGATGACGGATATGATCACCACTGATTCAGGACTCCAGTATGAAGTCTTAGTAGAAGGGGCTGGAGCAACGCCCGGACCCACAGACACAGTATCGGCCCATTACCATGGAACCTTTGAAGACGGCCGTGTATTTGATAGTTCAGTTGATCGCGGTGAACCAATAGATCTTCCGGTTAATGGAGTGATTGCGGGCTGGCAAGAGGCGCTACAAATGATGAAAGAAGGCGACAAATGGCGTCTAGTTGTACCGCCTGAGCTCGGATATGGTGCTGCCGGTGTCGGTCCCATTCCTGGGAATACCACTTTAATATTTGAGGTCGAGCTGATAAAAGTTAGGTAGTTGGGCTATTTCTATCTCTTTCACTTTAAAGATAAAGGCCTATTTATACGTTCAGGGTGCCTTCACTGACCAGCACTGAATGGCCGCCGATCCAGACACCAGAGACCTTTCCTTCAACTTTCAGAGTTCGACCAGATAGGATGCTCGGGCGTCCAACTTCTGTTCCTTGAGATATAAGCCAATCTTTTTCTAAGTCGTCATGTGGGTCAAGCTGAGTTAAAAGAGCGACGAGAGCACAATTTGCACTTCCAGTCGCCGGATCTTCGAATACTCCATCAAGGGGTGCAAACATCCTGGCTTTGATGTCGAACTCATCAACGTCTCGACAATATAGATGTATGTATGAAACATTAGTTTCCTCAAGCAAATCTTCCAGAAGCGGCATATTTATTCTAGCCTTCTTGAGTACAGGGTCAGATGGGAGTTCCACAAAAAGAAATGGAAGTCCAACCGAGGCCACCTGTGGAGGATGGGTGGTGGTGAGAATTTCTGACTCATTAAGTGAGACGACAGAGCCGACCAATTCTTTGTTAACTGCAACTCCGATTGATAATGCTTCAGGAGCCCCCAGCTCACACCAAATATCACCAGAATCATCTTTTTGTATCTTTATTGGGACCCGCCCAGCTTGTTCTTCAAACACAATATTCACCCCGTCATTTAGATCGCCAAACATTCCCTGGTTCGCCAACGCAAAAGCGGTACCTATATTAGGATGACCAGCAAAGGGCACCTCTATCGTTGGAGTATAAATTCTCACTTTTCTTGTATTTCCATGTTCTGAGGGAAAGACAAATGTGGCTTCAGAAAAATTGAATTCTTTCGCGATTGATTGCATCTGCCAATCTGATAAACCTTGCGCATTTGGGAAAACTACTAGTTGGTTACCGCTAAATTTATATTTGGTGAATACATCGCAGATAAAATATTGATATTCCATGCCTATAAAATCCTTCATTGGGGTTTAGAGTTTCGCTTATTTAAACAACTCAAATCCTATAAACATTAACTTTCGTTTCTTTGACTAGATAAAACGGACTAAGTTGTATTAATTTAAGCTAAACCATAGACTTGTTCCTATCCATCGCCTATCAACCATATAAGAATTCCATTGCCTTTTGTGACAAGGTGATCATCGATGGTGGAATACAAATCTAAGGAGATTTTATGTCGTACGTCATTAATATTTATCGTAAACCTAAACCGGGTAACTTCAAGGCTGTTCGAGATGCAACAATTGCCAGTTTGGACGCAAGTGTCGCTGCAAGGGGGGGTAGGGGATTCGTCACTGGAACGATGTCCCATCCCATGCCAACTCAAGGCTCCAATATGATCGTCTCAACCACCGGGGGTTTTGAAACAGCTGATCAGATAGATGAAATGATGGATTCCGGTAATGATGAAGTTCTAGATCGTATAGAGGCCGTAAACGCCCTATGTGACAGCTCAAGTAGTTCTATTTCCCAACTACTTCCTCCCCAAAGCAACATTCCTGAAAATTTCAACCCAAAGTGGGTCATGAGGGACATGCAAATAGCCAAACCAGGTCAGCTCCCAGGCTTGATTGAATATTTAATGGAATGGCGAGAGCAAGGCATCGATGTTCGTAACCAACTCGCCTTAACGATCCCACTAGGTAAAATGAATCTAAACGCACTAAGACTCACTTTCATGTTTGAAAGTCTTGCCGATATGGAGACTGGATGGGCAAATATTGTCGCTGATCCTAAATTGCCTCCTTTGCTAGATAAGTTGGAGACAAGCCCAGTGAGAGTAGTTTCGCGGGTCCTACATAGGGTTGGATTCTAAGGAAAAGTAATATTTAGCTTAGTTAAACCATGGAAATGACTGGTGACTGAATGTGCTGGTCAAGGGGTACCAAATAAAGCCTATCCACGTGAGATAGAGATTTGGTGCCCCATTTTTAATCCTGCGAGGAAAATAACTAAGAGTACACGCTCACTACAATATTCATCATAGCTCTAAGCCTGGGCTAGGATATCAATTCTTGAAATCCCTCTGTTTTGAGAGGTATATTAAGGGAAATCAATCCTAGAGTTGAGGCGATATGACACAAGCTACAGATCTTAAGGTAAACATTCCCCTGGAAGAGCATCTGGATTACGACGCCATCGTGATTGGTGCGGGAATTTCTGGCCTTTACCAACTCTATAAATTGCGGGAATTAGGACTAAATGTCCGAGTTTTTGAGGCAGGTACAGGGGTTGGAGGAACTTGGTATTGGAACAGATATCCGGGAGCTCGATTCGATTCAGAAAGCTATTCCTATGCATATTCTTTCTCGGAAGAACTTTTAGCTGAGTGGAATTGGTCAGAACATTTCGCTTCACAACCAGAAATCCTTAGATATCTACAACACGTAACAGCCAAATTCGATCTTATAAAAGACATCCAATTTTCAAGTGATGTTAAGTCGGCTATATATGATGATCGGACTCGAAGTTGGGAAATCACCTTGGGTGACGGGAATAAATACAGAAGCAGATTTCTAATCGCTGGTATAGGGCTACTTTCGCAACCTACAATGCCCAAAATAGAAGGTATTGATTCCTTTGAAGGCCCTTCCTTCCACACGTCAAGATGGCCACATGAGCCCGTTGATTTCTCTGACAAGCGGGTGGCAATTATTGGAACCGGCGCAAGCGGAGTCCAAGCAATCCAAGAGATATGTAAAAACGTAGGTCAGCTTACAGTATTTCAACGACGACCTAATTGGTGTGCACCCTTACACAACGACAAAATCGGTACTGAAGAGATGAAAGAAATCAGGTCCGGTTACGACGAAATGTTTGAGCGATGTGATCAAACGCAGGCAGGTTTTCTTCACACCGTTGATCCCAGGGGCACATTTGAAGTAACAGAAGATGAGAGGTACGAATTCTGGGAGCATTTGTATGCGAGTAAAGGGTTCGGTATATGGCAGGGCAACTTTAAGGACGTCCTGAGTGACCCCAAAGCTAATAAATTAATGTCAGATTTCGTGGCTGATAAAATACGAGGCCGCGTAAATGATCCTGAGACAGCAGAAAAATTGATCCCAAAAGACCATGGATTCGGAACTAGACGAGTACCACTAGAAACCAAATATTTTGAATCCTATAACAGGGAAAATGTGAAACTAATTGATATCACAGAAAATCCCATCCTCAGAATTACGCCAACAGGAATATCAACCAAGGAAGAAGAATTAGAATTCGATTTCATAATATACGCCACCGGATTTAATGCTATTCTGGGCAGTTATGACAGAATAGATATACAAGGAACCGATGGTCGAAAATTAAGAGATCAATGGAAGCAGGAACTATCTAGTTTTCTTGGACTCCAGGTTAACAATTTCCCGAACCTTTTCATGATCCTTGGGCCTCATGCCCTACTTGGCAATAACCCGAGAAGTATCGAATATAACGTCGAGTGGATAACAGATCTCATCAAATACATGGGAGAAAAAAGTTTTACTCGAGCAGAAGCCACAGAAGATGCTGTGGCTAGCTGGTACGAGTATGTTCTCGATCAAGGTAAAGGTCTATTGTCTAATGAAGTGGATTCTTGGATGACAGGCGTGAACAGCAACCTTGAAGGCAGGCAAAAAAGAATTATTGCCAGATACAGTGGTAGTCAAGCATCTTACCGTAGTCGGTGTGATGAGGTTGCAGCAAGCGGGTATGCTGAACTAAATCTTCTCTAGAATACTAGAAATATTACGGTTCTTATAAGGCATCATTCAAATGAAATTTGCCGTTTTCTGAAAGAAGTGAAGGGAGATCAGGATAATATTCTAGTAAGGTCCGCAAGATGTTCAGTCTTTTTTCCCCGTATAGACTTTGCCGTTGTTGATTAATATCTTCCGTTTGTATAACCGCAGTAATAATCTTATCAGTCTCTCTGTCAGCATCGTATTGAGAGGCTCCCTCCCGAGATTGCAGCAGAAGGGTATGCAAAAGCAGACTTGTTTCCGCCATATCAACGTCAGCCATCAAATATATTAATAAAGGTCCGTCCTCATGCATGTTATGAAATAGAGGCGTAATTTTTTGATGTAGCTGGTGCCATGATGAGTTTCCAGTGCGGCGACCCACATTACTATCTAAATTTCTATCTTGGTGGGCATCGGTTATTAACCGCCCTAAATCATGTGCATAAGTATCTTTTAGATGTAGATTTCCCCAGGCAGGATAAGATACATTTTTATCACTAAAATTGGCCATATTTAACCAAACATGAATCCCTTTTTCGCTTGTCATTCCAAAGGTGTCATTGGCGATTTCAAAATTCTGAGAAATCAATTCGTTCATAGATTGACTTAATGATTTTTGCAAAATATGAGATCCAACATGTTCTTCCCCGTCCAACAGAAAAGCCTCTCCAAGATGGCTTATAAACGAGGCCATGGCGCCCCGATTAGTTCTAAAACTTTGAAGCAATAGGTTCTCCACGTTCTCTGGACAGTGGGATATGCTCGTTGCTTTCGTCCAATCTTCTATTCCATCACCACATTCAGAATAATAGAAGTCCAGCAAAGAGACAGTTTCTAGAGCATTGCGTTGGGCCAAATTGCTAAAAAGCATAGAGGTCAGGAATAGATCATGATGAATACCGCTTTCTAATATTAAATTAGCTCCACTAGGATGAGTGACAGCTAATTTACTAAACAGCTCTACGGGTATTTTAGAATCATCTAGTTTTCTGTTTGAGCATATCTCATCGGGGATGAAATCAAAGGATTTTCGAACTGCTTCGTCCCATTGATACGAGCAGTTTTGAGTTATGGCAAACAGGGCAAGAGTTGCATCGTTTGAATTCTTGTGGACTAGTTTGCTCAACAAGCTAACCCCGGTATCTGGATCCTCCTTATAGGCAAGTATTATTTCAGCAGCGTGAGGGGATAAATATTCCCTCTGAAGATTGCCGTCAGGGTAGTCCGGTAGTTTCTTAAAGGATGGAACTGAGGCTGATCCATCAGGATATCTTACAGAAAATGTTTTAGGCTCAGAGCCTCGACTTCTGTTACCAGCTACGTCGATTTCATATTTTGTTATTTGGTGATCACCGGGCCCTAAATCTGCTATCTCCAATTCCCATCTACCATTTTCATTTGCCACAGTGGAGGCCAAAGAAACTTCCGTTGACCCTCCGCTCAAACCCAAACGGCCACCAATGCCTTGAATCTCGATCAGTGAATATGGTTCCGAACTACCATCTATTTTTATTGTTCCATATCCGCCACGGCTGTCGTAGGAAAAATATGAAGGACTAGGTGGTGTTTGGTCAATTTCAAATCTGAAGGTCTCTGAGCGATGGTTTTCCCTGTCGACGCTGCCATCTTTAAGAACTGGTATGGCATAGATACTTTGGGGGCCTTCAGGTATTTGGGAAGTTGTTATTTCCCATATCCCATTTTCCTTTGGTTGTACCTGACCTAAGGTAACGTGGTCAGTATCTCCCAACTCAAGGTTGACATACAGTACCAGACGCACAGGTAAATCAGGGTCAGATGTTCCAGTGAAGGTCAATTTCCTTGATGAAGTTATGTTATCGGTGTTTGAAAGCCCAGTGTCATCATCGGCAATCAAATCGGGTTGTGAAGGGATGGTTAGTTTTATTAGTTTAGAGTCTTCTTGATCCCCAGACGTTGGAAAACTCGTTGTACCTTTGTCCCGCCCCGCAGAATCTTGATGTGTCGCTGCCACGGATCCAGATTGTGGAGAACCTTCATTTAATTGGCCTGAACCGTTTCGAACAAGAGTACCGCCCAGATAAAGGTTTTCAAAGGCTAAATGTTTGTCAGCAAAGACGATATTTTTAGAACCAGATTCTATGATTAGCCGTTCTTTTAATTGGATATTTTCCTTAGGTTTTAATTTTAATGCGTATGTGTATTCTGGTATCGAATCGATAAAAATAGCCAGATCTCTATGAAAAAGGGAGCGAGAGGTGTTGCTAATTGACCCAGACAATTCCACTTGATGATGCCCGGTTGTGGCGGCCTTAAAATTTCCTATCTCGATAGGCGAACCAAGAATAGAGTTTTCACGACCCTTGGCTGTTGTGATCGCCCAGATTGATTCTGAATTTTGAGCCAGATCAGCGATAGGAACATTGAAGGTAAGATACTGGTCTGTATTTTCACTCGAAATAGTTGGGTTATATGAATCTGTATTAGCAGAAATCGGATTCCACGTTTTGGAATCGCTATCAAACCGGCTTAGCTGAACCGACCATGGATGAGCATCGTATCCGATCTCTGGCAGAAAGTGTCCTAGTGGTAGGTCGAAAGAAATAACTGCGCTTATATCATTTTCATAAAACTTATCTGCAGTCATCAAAAAATATGAATTGACGAATCTATCTTCACCGGACAATTTCTCAAGTATGGAAGTGAAATCATCTTTTTTCTTCATATCTGACGTTATATCTTGTATTGAAACTACTGCATCTTCTACCTGGGAAGGATCCAGTGTTTTAACCAATAGTTCATTGAAACTGACCTGGGAAGCAACATCCCCAGGTGTATGATCCAAAGGAATATCTGACCAGATTCCTTCTCCATATGACCCTAACCCAGGCCACGGCATTGCCATATCCATCCAAATTTGAGGATCGATTTCCTTACCAATATAGGATACAAATGATGGGTTCTGATGAAGTATTTCCTCAATCGCATTGTAATCGACCCCATTCCATGTGCTATATGCTCCACTTCGCAAGGCGTTTGCAATTTCACTAGGAGACACGTTTTGTGCTTCTACAATTTTAGTCAGAATCAAGGAAGTTTCAGTAGGATCTTCCCCGGCCATCGTAAGAAGATAATTTCCTCCATTATCACCTTCCCGTATGATGTCCTCAAGCCGTTCAATTGTAATCTCCGGTCTTGCGGTTTTATGGTTCTCCAAAAAAAGTGTGCCTGAATTTATTCCCTTTTCACCGTCGAATCTAATCAAGTCCGACCATAATGGATTAGCACTACGGGAAGTCTCCAAGAACAAATCTATGGAGGTTTCCATATCTTGCGAAATTAGATTTACAAGGGAATTCCCTAAAACATACCGAAACGTTTCATTAAAGGATTTATATTCGATCCCAACTTTATTTAAGAAAGATGCTGCATTTCTATGATCTACCTGAAAAGTTTTGACAATTAGAGGTTCGTAAAGTGCCAATGATCCTGGATGGGATAGGGCATTATCTCGGAAAAATGTCAAAGTCAGATCGAGATCCACTTCTAGCAAATTATTTAATATACGGGCTGTAACACCTAGATCAGAGTCGGCTCCGTGTTCTAACAAAGTTTTTAAAAGATCTGGGTTCTCCATCGCTAAATTACGCAAAAATTCTGCAGTTAGATCCATATTAGTCTGATCCATTTCGAAAAGGGCGTGGATCCCCTCTTTAGGATCAAGTTGGACTAAATTTGTCATTGTTTCTATAGCCAGCATCGGGTCTACTGCATAAGCTGACAAAATATCCTGGCCAGGCTTTTCAAATGAAATGCCTTTTGATTGTGACCCAGATGAAATTTCTTTTGACGCAGATGGAGGCAAATTCTCAGATGTACGATTAGAATCAGAATCACCTGATAGTTCGTTAGATATACCCACCGCTGCGCCCACATTACTATTTCCAGAACCGCTCAAAAAGAAAACGCCCCCAATAATGAGAATAACAATTAATCCAATAATGCCTCCCAAGGGAATTAACCACTTAGGTAGACCTTGTGAATATGGCGTATTTTGAGTTGATATTTTCTGAGTACCGAGGACTTTTGGCATGACCCTGGTTCGAGAAACATCTGACGGTCCCGTAGCTATGAGTTCTTTTAATTCCATCAGATCTTTTATTAAATCGGAGGCACTTTGGTATCTTTCGTCTCTTTCCTTCTTCAGTAAGAGAGCTATGATGCTATCCAAAAGCTCTGGAGCTTCCTCCGAATGCTCTGTTAATGCCTCATGAGTTCCTTTAATGTGTCCGTCAAATATTTCATAGGTACTGTTCCCTTCAAAGGGAGCCGAGCCAACTACTGTTTCATACAGTAAACAGCCCAATGAATACAGATCTGAACGTCCATCAATGTTTGGGGAACCCTGGATTTGTTCAGGGGACATATATAAAGGCGTCCCAACAGTGGTATTTTCACTGGTCATTGAGTCCAAAGATTCGGCAGTAGCTATTCCAAAGTCGGTTAATTTCACGTCACCTGAATCATTTATTAGTACATTGGCAGGTTTGATGTCTCTATGCGTAATACCGGCATTGTGAGAAACCTCTAGAGCAGAGGCGATTTGTGTTGCTACACTTGCAGCCCTTGCGAGGGGTAATGTCTTTCGGCGTTTAAGGGTTTCTTCCAAATTGTCAGATACAAATTCGGTAACGATGTAATGCTTACCATCTTCTTCTCCATGGTCATAGACCTCCACTACGTTTGGATGTCTGATCGTTGCCATGATAGAAGCTTCCCTTTGGAAACGATCCAAAAATTCACCGTCAGATGAGGAATGGGAAAGGATTTTTATAGCAACAGTCTGGCCGCTGGAAGGGTCTTGAGCTCTATAAACGGCTCCTTGTCCACCTTCACCAACCAAATCTATTATTTCGTAGCCACCAATCTGATTCATTTGCATTTATCGCACTGGTTCAAATATTTGACATTTTCCAAAGTTCAAGACGATTTGAAATCAATTCCTGCTGTTGGCTATTAAATCTTAAACAAATATCAATAAGATAAATAGAGTGTTTATACCTAAGAAATTTGCATGGCCGCTGTTTTTATATAAGTTACTAAATCAAATATATGTAATGGCTATAATCATAACTTCGCCCTTCTGGATAAAATCAAACTCCTCTGATACCGTACCTAGAATTCAGATTATGGTGGATTTCAATGCAAACAAATTTAACAAAAGAAAAACTCAAAAATGGCGCCCCTACATTTGGGGCTATTATCCATGAATATTCACCCGGCACGGTTGAATTATTCGGTGCAATTGGGTATGACTTCGTGATGATCGATTGTGAGCATGGCGGTATGTCGGTCGACCAAGTAGAGAATATGGTGAGGGGAGCTGAAGTATTTGGAATCACACCTATAGCCCGAATCCCAAATCATGATCCTTCCACCATTTTGAGATTTCTAGACCGCGGTGTCCAAGGCATCATTGTCCCCCATATCAATACAAAGTCCCAAGCAGAATCCGTAGCAGAAGCGGCCAGATACCATCCGGATGGCAACAGAGGGGTAGGTGGTGGCAGGGCTCATGACTATGGGGTAAGTGTTGCAAGAGCAGAATCGACCAAATTCGTTAATGACAATATCCTCGTAATTCCAATGATAGAGGAAGTAGAAGCTATTAAAAACGTAATAGAAATCGCTTCAGTTGATGGGGTTGATGTTTTACATGTTGCTCCAGGAGACCTTGGTCAAAGCATGGGTAATCCACCTCAGTCAGAAATACGAAAAGCTATGGACGAGGTAGTTCCTAAGATCAAAAGTGCAGGGAAGTGGGTTGGAGTTGGAGGCAACTCCCCCAGTGATGTTGTCCGGGTGTCTGATTTGATCAATTTAGGCGCAAATATGATAACAATCGCAGCTCAAGGATTAATGAAAAGTGGTGCAGAATCATTCCGAAAATCAGTAGAAGAGCATCTAACTTAATTTTCCTGGAATGTTAACTTTGAATAGGAGGCAATATGGGGCAATATTTGATTCGAGATTCTACTGTTGTGACGGGGGATTCAAACAGATTAATCCTATACAAATCCGCACTCTTTATAGAGGACGACATCATTCAAGATATTGGGCAAACCGATCTACTTGAAGAAAAATATCCTTCTGCTACGACCATCGAAGGTGAAGGGAAGGTCATTTTCCCAGGCCTAATTAATTGCCACACACATCTTTTAGCCACAGCTGATAAAGGAATTTTAGAAGATTTCGGATTTCCAACAACTTTGAAATTCCCAACCACTGGTCGCGGCTTGTTAACCAAATCTGAGAGGAATGTGTTTGCCAAACTCGCCTCCATAGAGGCGATCAAAAGTGGTACCACTACTTTGCTCGAAATATCAAATGACATTGCGGAATATGCTCAAACTTTGGATTCAACAGGTTTACGAGTTTTCCTCGGCGAGACTTTAAGTGATATAGATGACTCCAAATTGAACGAAGGTGTGTACGAATATTCATCTTATAAACGTGAAACAAGTATTGGGAAAGCCTCCGAGTTAATCAATACATGGGATGGCAAATCAAATGGAAGGATAAAAGGTTTTGTTGCTCCTCACGCTCCAGAGAGGGTTTCACCCGAACTCCTTAGAGATTCAAGAGATTTGGCAGAGAAGCATAATCTTGGATATACCATACACTTGTCTCAAAGCTACAAGGAAATTGAAGCTGTAAAACGGATAAGAGGAGTCCTGCCAACTCATTATCTTTTTGCTAACGATTTTTTGAGCAATAGATTAGTTGCCGCCCACTGCAGATACCTAAACAGCTCTGAAATTGCCTTACTTGGTCAGAACAATGCTGGTATATCTCATAACTCTGCTATCGGTGCTAGAAGAGGAGCCGCGGCACCAGTTGATGAACTATTGTCTTCAGGATGTTCAGTTGGTATGGGATCCGACAACATGGCCGAAGATATGGTGGAGGTAATGCGAGCCGCCCTTTTCCACGAAAGAGTTCGGAGAAATGACGAGATGAATCCTCAACCCGAGGATGTTTTAGAATGGGGAACTATAGGCGGAGCCAGAACACTAGGTTTGGCTGACAAGGTAGGATCACTTGAGGTAGGAAAGAAGGCAGATCTATTTATGATAGATTTCCGCAAAGCCCACCTCGTTCCAACTCTCAGGATTGTTTCCTCTTTTATTCACAATGGGATCTCTTCGGATGTCACAGATGTAATGGTAGATGGAGAATGGGTAATGCAAGGTTCCTCTATCAAAACTATTAATGAGAGTGAGGTTATTGAACAAGCAGAAGAAATAGGTCACCGAGTTTGGAATCAATTGGTTCAAGAAAATCCCAACGTACCATTTCCGATTAATCTACCGCCCCAGCCATTGTGATTTATAATCGACTTATCTAAATATATCTATCCCTTTTGCCTCCAGGTTTGGCAAATGGATACGGGTACTTTGCTGATTAAATGAGTCACCCTCGATATCCAGATATCGTAGGTTGGGTAACGAGTTGATCGGACTAATGTCCCTTATGTTGTTAAATGACAATCCCAGCCAATTAATGCTCGTTATTTTCGAAAGCGCATCTATATTGGTGACACGGTTGTGACCGACATCCAATGACTCTAAAGATTTCAGCGTGGTCAACGGCCCCAGGTCTCGAATATAGTTCCTAGCCGCATGGATCCAGGAAATTCCATGAATAAAAGAGAGTGGGTCGAGGTTAGAAATTTCATTTCCTTCAATATCTAAACTTTTAAGTGATTCTAAAGCAGACAGGCTGTTTAGGTTATCTATGTTATTTTCGTTCAGATTCAGACCTGATAGATTAAACATACCTTCGAGCGGTGATAAATCGTCAAGGTCACAGTTTTTCAGCCGCAGGGAGATGAGTTCACTGAAATATGAAAGGTGAGAGAAATCTGCGATTTGTGAATCACTAACATCTAAGTGTCTTAAATCTGTCAATTTTTCCAAGGGAGCGAAATCCTCTAAATTCGCCTCAGCAATTCTCAAGGTGTCCAAAAGCGGTAACTCTTGCAAAGGAGCCAAGTGAATGTCACCTTTGCACAACAGAGAAAGATTGATGATACTAGGGGTATTCACTAAGTCATCAATGTCTTCCTGTGAAGCATCTTCTATTTGAAGCGTCGTGATTTTTGACATTTGGAGTGGATCCAAGTGCTCTCCATCAACGCCAAGTTTAGCCCTAACAGACTTTTCAAAACTATTGTTCATGTACTCTGAATTTCACAAAAAGATATATATCCTTCAATTTGGATTTATATTTTAACCAACCGGCATAAAGTTTGCCTAAATTAGACAGTTTAAAACTAACTTCTATGAATATCTTTGAGTTTTAATTTTTAAGATGATATAAATCGCCTTACTAGATAATGCGAAATCTTCTTAATCAATTAGTAGAGGTCGATCATGGTCAATAATAACTCCACCACAGAAATTAATGGCCCACTCACGGGTATAAAGGTTTTAGATTGGACTATTTGGCAATTTGGACCAGTTAGTACCTCGATGATGGGAGATATGGGGGCGGACGTAATCAAAATCGAATCTTTAGATGGTGATCCTTCCAGAGGACTCTCTCGGGCTTCAAGTATGAAAATGGATTTGGGAGAAGGACGTATAGCCTATTTTGAGACATGCAATCGAAACAAGCGAAGCATCGCGGTCAACCTAAAGACCAAAGAAGGCCGCCAGATCATCTATGATCTTTGCAAAGACGCAGACGTATTTGTTCAAAATTTCCGATCTGGCGTAGCTGAAAGACTAGGTGTTGGTTATGAAACATTGAAGGAAATAAACCCGCAATTAATCTACGGATCAGCCAACGGGTATGGTCCTCACGGCCCAGACGCCAACCAACCTTCATTCGATGGCTGTGGACAAGCCAGGTCAGGATTAATGATGTCGGCGAGCCAAGGAGGGCAAGAATACCCAACACAAGTGACTCAGGGTGTGTCTGACCAAATTGGAGGAATCATGCTCTGCCAGGGCATTTTGGCAGCTTTGGTATCAAGAAGTATAAGGGGAATAGGACAAAAGGTTGAGACATCACATTTGAGCGCCAATATGTGGTTGCAAGGCCTTGGGGTATCTATGAGTCTTTTGCAAGGTGGGGTTGGATTTTCACCTTATAATCGAAAAGAGCCCGTAAATCCTCTTTCCAATGTATACAGGACGTCAGATGGACGATTCATCATGATGATGCACCTGCAGCCGGACCAATATTGGGAACCTCTATTGGAAGCCATGGAATTACAGGAATTTATAGGAGACCCTCGGTATTCCGATATGCCAAGTAGATCAGAAAATTCAGCCGAAGTTGTTGCTTTGCTGGATAAACGATTTGATGAAAAAACAGCAGAGGAATGGGATACTCTTTTCAGAAATTTTTCTACTGATTTCATTTACTCTTTGGTCCAAACCGTCCAGGATTTGCCATATGATCCGCAGGTGATAGCAAATGATTTCATTACAAATTTTAATCACCCAGTTCTAGGTGAGGTACAGATGTGTAACCATCCCTCCATATACAGTGAAACCCCTGCAGGTATTTGGAAAGAAGCCCCTGAAGTTGGGCAACACACTGAACAGGTGTTAGTAGATGAATTAGGATACGGTTGGGATGATATAGCCGAACTACAAAGTACAGGAACAATTTTGTAACCACAAGAAAAGGAGAGAGCATGGGACAGATAGACGGCGGACATTTATTTGCCAAAGCCTTAAAAAAGGAAGGTGTTGAATATGTCTTTACCTTAAACGGTGGGCACATTTATAACCTTTATGAAGGCTGTGCAGACGAGGGTATTGAACTTATAGATTTCAGACATGAGCAAGTTGCTGCCCATGCTGCAGAAGGATGGGCAAAGGTCACAGGAAAACCAGGGGTTTGCATAGTGACCGCTGGCCCAGGTGTTACTGACGCAGTTACTGGTATAGCCAACGCCTTCCAGGCTCCTAGTCCTATGATAATGGTCGGAGGAAATGCAGGAATCTTCGACCACTTAAGAGGAGGTCTACAAGATTTTGATAGTGCCACATTCTTAAAACCGGTAGCGAAATTTTCAGAACAAGTTAAAAGAGTAGAGAGGATTCCTGAATATGTGTCCAATGCATTCCGTGCTGCGACCAGTGGAATTCCAGGCCCAGCATATTTGGAAATTCCAATAGACATCGTTAACGGAGTCACAGAAGAAGAAAACGTCAAATACCCGGACAGATATAGAACAGAGTCACGAGCGTTTGGGGACCCAGAATATATTCAAAAGGTTACCGACATCTTGAAGGATGCAGAACGACCGATGGTACTTGCTGGATCTGACATATGGTGGTGTGATGCCTCTGCACAATTGAGAGAGTTTGTAGAGAAAATCAACGCGCCAGTGTTCTTGAATGCGATGGGTAGAGGAAGTTTACATTCCGACCACCCAAATCTAGGCAGTCTTGGACGCAGGTACGGGTTAGTTAAATCGGACGCCGTAGTTCTGATAGGAACTCCTATAGACTTCAGGCTAAGTTATGGAGAGGATAGGCTCTTCCCTCAAAATCCAAAGCTAATCGAAATCATGATGGATGCAAATAAAATCGGGCAAAACAGGGCAGTGGATGTTGGTGTAGTGGGCGATGTGGGAGCGATCATGGACCAAGTAATGGAATCTCTGGATGATTCAAATTACCAATCCAAAGGTACAGCCTGGGTCGAAGAAGTAATGACAGAAGATAAAGCCTTAAAAGAGGCTGATATAGAAATGATGGAAAGCAATGCCTCTCCAATTCATCCAATGAGACTTGTAAAAGAATTGAGAGACGCTTTAGATGAAGATGCTACCGTCATTGGAGATGGTGGTGACATAGTTACCTTCGCTGCTAGAGTCCTGAATATAAATAAACCTGGCCATTGGTTGGACCCAGGACAATTCGGATGTCTAGGTGCCGGAAGCGGATTCGCAGCGGCAGCTCAACTAGCAAGGCCTGGCAAGCAGGTTTGTATTGTGTACGGTGACGGAGCCTTTGGGCTAACAGGATTTGATGTAGAATCCTTCGTCCGCTTCAACCTTCCGATCGTCTGTGTACTTGGCAATAATGGAGCTTGGAACCAGACAACTCAAGGCGTGCTAGGAAGAGGAGGTAGGGCGTTGGCAACATTCCTCTCACAAGACACTGACTACGCCAAAATAATGGAGGGCATGGGAGGCCATTCAGAGAGGGTTACTGACCCCAATGAAATCAAACCGGCTTTAGAGAGAGCGTTTGCTTCAGGAAAACCTGCCCTTTTGGACGTAGTTATTGATCCGGATATTTCCTACGGAAGTATGGGGGGGCGGTCAAGGCAGCAGCGACAATATTAGATTGTAAAGTCGACAAGGAGCTATACATATGACAACAGAACAACACCATCCGGATGAGGCATTCGTCGGAAAACAATTAGAACCTCGATCCATTGAAATATCTAAAAAGACGGTCGATGACTATTTTGAAGGTTTGAAGGTGGATCGGGCCGCGTACGAGAATATTTCGCAGGACAAGGATCTCGTAACTCCATCCATGGTTATCATTGATGCTGAATCGATCTCTGGAGCCAGTTTCCGAAACAATTTCGGCAACCTATGGATGCGACAGGAAGTTGACTTCCATGCCCCTCTCCCTACAGAGGAAAGTTTGGATGTACGTTCAAGAGTGTTGGATATTTATGAATGGAGAAACAGGACAATAGTGCTCCAAGAATCTGAGATATTCAACCAAAATGAAGAATTATTGGGCGCTATGCGTCACCACCAAAGTTATTTGCTGGATCAAAATTCAGGAAAAGTAGCCTTGAGGAAACCTTCTGAGAAAGAGGGCGTTCGAAAATTTGATGTCCCCAAAGGGGAATTGCTTGAGCCGGTCTCAAGCGAGATAGACCTTGAAATGTGTGGGACTTTTTTTCATGGTAATAAGAATTATCACACTGATAAAACAGCCTCTGAAGAATTGGGATTTGAGGAAGTTGTGGTCGGAGGCAAAATGACCATTTCCTATATAGGCGACATGCTTGATAGAACATTTGGTGAACGGTGGTTTAGAGGCGGTAAATTAGACGTGAAATTCACAAACATAGTTTGGCCAGGCGACAAAGTGACAGCAAGAGGTGTCATCGCCGATGAGGCCAATTCATCGGAAGGTATTACTGAAGTCAGGGTATGGATGGAGAAGGAAGACGGAACAGTCACCATCGTAGGAAATGCTTATCTTCCCCAAGATTAAGTTTTCAATATAGGGCGAGCCTAGAAAAGGCCATCCTTCGGTTTACCAGGCGAAGTACACAAAAAGAGGATCAGGGACAAAGACCTGATCCTCTTAAACCCAAATTATATCTTTTAATCACTATTTTTTCATAAGGTCTAGCCCCAACGTAGCGGTCCAAATAGAGATCACAATGTAGGTAATTGGAGTGATTACGAAGGTAGCTTCCCAGGTTGATGTATCCGCGAAGTTAATAAAGCTAACGACGATGTTTATTAGTCCAATCAAAGCAACGACATAAGCAAATATTTTATGGATTCCCTCTTTGTTTGTGGACATAACCAACGCGATCAGTGAAAACCCTATTGCAAAGATTAATCCGGTATACGATTGGATCGCACCGGCAATCAAGCTAATAGTATATTTAGAACTTTCATCAGGACCCACAATGCCTTCAAATTGAGTTGCACTGTTCAACCCTATACTTATTACAATACCTAATATGCCAAAAAATACCCCCATGCCCCCTAGGCGGAAAAGGGCTTCATTTTGCCCATTTTCTTTGACGTCGCTATATAGGGTATTGATTCCATACAGAAAAAATAGCAGGGAAATTCCTGGCAGCAAACCCAACAAATGAGCCAACCCTGTCTGTTGGTTCCAACTCTCCACAAGATTTCGAGGGTCTCCGGAACCAGTATTTCCCAAAACCATAAAAACCACTAGAAATAATATTGTGGCTAAACCAGGTCCTATTAAAAGACCGAGTCCGCCTAATTTATTCGCAGATATATTACCCATTTTTACTCCTTCTATAGCTAATGCTTGTAGGCAAACATCCAATGCACATTAACGTTAGAGGAAGTAATATCGAGAGTCACGCGAAAATATTGAGACTTTTTTACATATTATAAAAACAGATAAACTTTATTTACTTTTGCAAATATCCTTCTTAGGTTAGCGATATTCCAAAGCGGAAATCTCTATCTGGCCACACCGTAGGCGATGGCTTTGACCTCTTTATCGTCTGAATTATTCATGAAATCAGCGAGTTCGCCCAATAAATCACCGAAAGATGTGTCGGACCAAAGCCACTCATACAACTCATTCATGGTAGCTTCAGGTTTTACAGCAATTCTCGACTCTAGATAGTACGACTTCAGATCATCAACACAATAACGAACAAAGTGACCCAGGCTAAAATGTTGGGGACGTAAGACTGAGTCTTCAAGTTCTCCGGCCGAATATTGTCTCAAAAACTCCATGACCTCATGAAATAAACCAGTTTCAATGGTACTTAACCCTACAGCAGTTCTACCCTTATTAGCTTTCAAGCCTTTCTCATAATCAGCTTTTAAATCAGATAGCTCGGTTAAAAGGTCTTTTTTCTCCGTATCCGCTTCTCTTTTTGATTCAGTTCGTGAGAGAACCAAGCGTTGTATTACATCCGTCTCAAAAATTTCTAATACGGGGCCTTCTGATCTTTCTAGAAGACCAAAGGTAGCCGCCAGTATTTCATGTTGGTAGCTCGGATTATTAACTTCCCCAAAGGTGTTTCCAAAATTAAAAGGAACGGAGAGAATCCTGGGTGGTTTTATTTTTTTTGCATGTTCTTCTACTAATGAAAGAGCTGTAGTTATTAAACCTGCTTCCTCAAGAACTCGCGCAATAACGCTTACAGCGTTAGTACAAGCTGGTCATGTAGGGGTTAGTAATACGACATCTACCTTCTCGTCCAATAGTTTTTCAGCGACTTCCGGACCATACTCGTCAGTCAATCCGGTAACGTTTCTCAAAGCACCCATGAAGGAATAATAGTTGTCAGAAAGAGAGCCAATTTTACCCAAAGCAACCAGTTCATTAAGTCTATCAATCGGGAAGGTAATATTGATGTCTTTGTAAATACTGGTTCGGTCAAATCCGATACTAGTATGGCTCTGTACTATGTCGGCAGGATCTGTCAGTCTAGGGATTATGCGAAAGGAAGCATCTCCTCCATTTTTTGCAGTAGTAAATGGATCATCACCTCTAACATGCAAGCCGGCAGTGGTTACCAAAGCGACTTTACACTCAGACAAAGGTTTAGACATCTTTGTCCAGGGAGAATCCTCATGTTCAGGGCTTGGCCAAGCTAAGAGCATATCTCTCTGCTGTTCGGTTAACATTTCCAGTTTTGGCATCGAATTACCTTATAAAATAATTTCTTCCACTTTGATTTTGTAATCACATTTTATGATCAAGCTCTGAAACTGTAAATTGGCTTTGGGGCAATTAGGCGACAAGTCCAGCTACATAACCAGACGCCCATGCCCATTGGAAATTGAACCCTCCTAATTGACCTGTAACATCAAGTACCTCTCCAATAAAATAGAGCCCAGGGCAGTTTTTCACTTCCATTGTTTGGGAACTAATGGCATTTGTGTTCACACCACCCACTGTCACTTCAGCCGTCCTATATCCTTCAGTACCCGAAGGTTTGAGAATCCAACCATTTAACAGACTCCCAATCCTATCTAAGTCTTTGGCGCTAATCTGATTTATTGGAACATTCGCAAAGTCTGCAAACCATAAGTTTTGTAGCTCAAAGACTAGGGCCCGTGGCAGATATTGAGCCAAATAGGATCGAATAACTTTTTTGTCCGAATGCTTCTTTAATTCCAGTAATTCCTGAGCTACGTCTACCTCTGGCATAAGGTTTAAATTTAGTTCATCACCAGGTGACCAATAGTTCGATATCTGCAACATCGAAGGCCCACTCAATCCTCTATGGGTAAATAACAAGCTGTCCATGAAAACAGTAGCATTTGCTTCCACTTCAACCATAGTGGAAATTCCAGAAAGTCTTGAAAACATCGACTTCAAAGGATCTGAAAACATAAAGGGAACTAACCCAGCATATTTTTCGGTCACTGGCAGATCAAATTGTTCGGCGAGTTCATATCCGTACCCACTTCCACCCAAAGTAGGTATTGAAAGAGCCCCAGTCGCAACAATTAAAGAATTGCAATTGATTTCTAAAAATCTATCTGAACCGTTCATACCGGACAATCCTTTCATCGAAAAGCGATATCCTGTCTTTTCAGAAGTAGCGACATTTCTCACCTCAGTATCAGTCAGGATCTTCACTCCGACAGATTCACATTCTCGTAACAACATATCCAAAATACTTTTAGAGGAACCTGTACAAAAATATTGATTCTTCTTTCTCACCTCATATTCAATGTCGTGCTGTTCAACTAAGTCCACAAAATCTTGAGAAGTGAATCTGCTTAGAGCGGATTTGCAAAAATGTAGGTTCTCAGAAAGAAAATTATCTGAATCAACCAACTCATTTGTGAAATTACATCTGCCTCCACCTGACATCAGAATCTTTTTACCGACTTTATTGGATTTTTCAAGGACAAGGACTCTTCTACCTCTTCTCCCGGCGGTAAAGCCCGACATTAAGCCGGCAGCACCTGCTCCTAAGATAACCACATCGTAATTCTGATTTATAGAATTCACCATTTCTTATCTAATTGGCGAGTGGCGTCAATCTCTGTTCTGTAACCTTTACTTTCTCAAGTGCTTTGGACGTATAAGACATGTTGATTACTTGAACTTTGGACCATAATTCAGTTTGGTCAGAGTAGTGGGGGCTACCTGGATGTCCCGAAGAACCAAGAGGAACTATCCAACGTGAATTATCCCAATCAGATGGATCGAAAACATATCGCGCTACGGACATTCCTGTCATAACAAATGGGTTTGACATAGCAAAACTACCAGCTTGAGGGGTGTCCCCATCTCCCCCCATAGGAACAGAGGGCGGATTCAATAGATTTTTGTGATCAGGGAAAATATCAGCAAGCGTGTGGACAGGGTTTGTGTAGTGGAGTCTGCCCCAAGCCCAGTTTTTAGGTTCTCCTCCTAGAGTTTCTCTTAAATATTCGACCCCTTCAGTGAAAGCTTGGGCTATAACCGCCTCCCATGTTTGATCATCGGGAAGCAAGGAAGTATCCCCATTTTTTAACCCTTCTATTAAACGAATGGCCAAATGGTTCATATGGGTTGGCGCGCCTCGTCCCCCCGAGACCAAAGCTTGATCCGCTAATGGCCCAAGCAGAGACCCGATCACTCTCCCGTGTAATTTCCACCTAAACGCTGAATATATCGCAGCAGCTGATGAGTCTGGATCCATTTCATAGATCCAATTCCTCAAAACTTCTTGGGCTTGTGATTCTAAAGTACCTAGATTTTGGAGGGTGAGTATATGCGGTACATATACCGAAGCCGGTATCGAGGTTCTCTCCGAATGAACAGAAACTAGGTCCTCGACGGTGGCTTTATCAAGACCTTCTATCCTTTCAACAATACGTTTAGCTCTAAATTCAGGAGCATAGTCCAAAGCCATATAGTATGGAAACTGGTCCCCAATTATTTTGTTATTGGCTGTGACAATAAATCCGTTATCAGGATTTGTAGATCGAGGCATATCTCTGAATGGGATGCTTCCTTCCCATTCATGATCACCTGTCCAACCCGGCACCGGAAGCCAAGCATTTTCTATGCTCCTTACGGGAACCTGGCCTCTATTCAGATACCGTATGTCACCGTCAACATCTACAAACATATAGTTATTGCACGGATCGACCCACTTTTCCATAGCCTGATCAGCTTCAGACACAGAAGTCGCTGTCATCTGCGGTATAAGAGCTTCAAAGCCAAGATTAATAGATGCAGTAGAAGTGTATTTGAAGGCTATACCTCTAGTCCCATCCGAATTTTCAGAAATAATAGGCCCATGAGTTGTCGACTTCAAAGTGATTTCATGATCAGCAGAACCTGCGACCTTTATCGATTCCTCTCTGCATTGGAGCTCTAAGTTTTGGCCTTTCCACTGATAGGTTATACCGCTGGAACTTGATTGGAATTTCTCAATATAAAGATCTTGGTAATCGGCCATGGCATGAGTAACACACCAAGCAACTTTCTCATTGTGCCCGAAATGTGGAAATCCAGGGCATCCCGGAAAGGATAAGCCGACCACATCAAAATCCGGGCATGTGATCTGATTTTGGTAATAACAATTTGGAGTATCAAGACCTCTATGTGGGTCTCCGGCGAGCAAAGGCATACCCGAAGTCGTATTAGTCCCGTGTAAAGCCCAGCTATTGCTACCAGCCTCTGGATCTTCCTGCATCCATGCGATCGATTCAATAGCTGATTTTAAGCTTTCTAAAGCATCTAACTCTGGTCCAGTATAGGTATCTAAGGGAGGTACAATCAGTAGATGTCCCTTCTGATACCCTTTGATCAAATCAGCAGTCTTTTCTGGCCCTAAATGATTGAGAAGTTGGGCACGCCAATATTTCCCCTCAAAAACTCCCATCATTATGTGCCTAACCTTGTACACAGCCAAACAATCCTTTGGAGACCAGGGTTCTGGCTTTGAATTGGTTAATTTGTACTCGACCGGCAGAGTAGAAGTGGTATCTATAAAAGAGTTGACACCATCTGAGTAGGCTTCCAGCATAGATATAGTTTCTTCATTTAATTCTGCCAAGTCTTTTTGAACAGAACTCTCAATTTGAAAATTCCGCATAGTTATGTCAGAGTCAAGACCAGATTTACCTACTAATTCTGCCCAACGGCCGAATGCTTTTCGCCGATCGAATTCCATATGCCAAAGGCGATCCTGCGCGGTAGCAAACCCTTGTCCGAAAAAGGCATCATAAGTATTTGATGCTGATACATGCGGTATCCCATGTGTATCTCGCATTATTAAAACATCACTTCCGATGTACTTTGTCTGAACTTCTGAGGTTGTATCGGGCAAAGAGGACTTTAGGTCAGATTGGGTGATTTGCATTTTGTTCACTACCTATTGTGGGATTCCGTTTTTAAGCAAAATAATGATTGAACAACTTTAGGAAATATCACTGAAATGCACAAGTTATCAATTTTTAATTATCGCTACTGTATACTTTACTGCCAGTGGGGAAGTGTCGGAATTGGTAGACGAGCCAGATTTAGGATCTGGTGCCGAGAGGCGTGTGGGTTCGAGTCCCTCCTTCCCCACCATCTCACACCAAACCTCTCTTTATTTATTCGTTGACACTGTTATTTCGCTGACCTAGTATGGATGTGGGTCGTGCTAGGCGGGGAGTTAGCGGTGCCCTGTATTCGCAAACCGCTCTAGCGAGGCTGAATTCCTATCATAGGTCTGTGAGAAATGACCTCTTGCAGTTTGTTTTGGTGTTGATAGTCGGGTCCTACGCGGCGAGAGTCTGTGAACTCCGTCAGGTTCGGAAGAAAGCAGCGGTAAACAGATACTTTCGGGTGCCGTAGGGAAGCCTGATTAGAGCCATACAAGTTGTATACGTGGTTTCTTCATATCAAAGATTGGTGCACGGCCCGTCTAAAGAAATGATGAAATGTTTTGAAGAATGTGAGTGTTATGGCCCGCTCATTTAATCCAGCAAAAAAATCCCTCGGACAACATTTCTTAAAAGACGCCACAATATTAACCAAAATCATAGATGTCGCCGATTTATCTGAAACGGATCAGGTGCTTGAAATCGGCCCTGGGAGAGGTGCTCTCACAAAACGCCTGCTTCAAAAATCAGCCAGAGTTACTGCTATTGAATTGGACAAAGACTTGATAGTTGGTCCACTAAATGAGCTGTTTGGAGACCCAAATTTTCAACTCATAGAAGGGGATGCACGGGAGGTCAATATTGAAGAGGTTTTTCCAGAATCGCCCCGGTTCAAACTTGTCGCTAATTTACCTTACAATGCCGGTACAAATATTTTAAGAAAGCTACTTTTTTCAAAAATGTCACCAACATTCACAGTTGTAATGTTACAAAGAGAGGTAGCACGGAATATTACAGCTGATTGTGGGCATCTAAATATTCTAGGGGTCTTATTTCAAACCTATTACACAACTCGTTATCATTTCAATGTCCAACCTAGATCGTTTTCCCCACAACCAAAAGTAGTGTCAGGGGTAATTTCGTTGAAAAGAAATTGTACTCCTTTACTTCCGCACTCATCGGCTGGTGATTTTTTTAAATTTCTAACTAATGGGTTCTCCGCTCCAAGAAAACAACTCCATAATTCGCTATCACTAGGGTTGGGAATAAGTATTCAAAGAGTCAAAGATATCTGTTACCAATTAGACCTTGATACGGAATTGCGACCTTCGTATATTGAAGTCAATGAATGGGTGTCCCTCTACGAGGCATTTTGTGAAAGTGGTCATATGGGAGCCCTTAATAAAAACACCCGACCATGAAAATTAAAGCCCCGGCCAAATTGAATTTAAGTTTAGAAATTATGGGCAAAAGGCCTGATGGCTATCATGATATTTCATCTATTTTCCAGACGGTTTCACTATTTGACTCAATAGATGTGCAACCAGCCGATGAAATCTATCTAAATACACCTGGTTTCAATCTGCCTTTTACCGAGAATATCATTTACAAAACTGCCTTAGAGATGCGGCGTAAATATGGTGTTGCAAACGGGGCAAGGATAGTTTTAGAAAAAGAAATACCGATTTCAGCGGGACTCGGCGGTGGAAGTAGCGATGCTGCCTCTACGATTAAAATTCTCAACGATCTTTGGGGGTTAAACCTCACTACATCGGAACTTTCCTCTTTTGCATCCACCATTGGATCTGACGTCCCATTTTTTATCGAAGGCGGTACTTCTTTTGTCCATGGTAGAGGAGATTTAATCCGAGAATTACCTGATCTACAGTTAGGGTGGATAGTTATTATCGTGCCTGATATTGAAATTACCAACAAGACAGCAACAATGTATTCCTATCTTAGCAAAGAAAGTTACACCGCTGGGGGTCTCTCAAGAAAACTTGAAGCTCGTATTCGAAATGGAGGTGACTGTCCGCCGCAATTGATGTTTAACGGTTTTTTCGACACAGCGATAGCGAACCAACCCGGCTTAGAAGAAGTATTGGCGGTTTTGAACAAAGTCGGTATTCAAGAAATACATTTAACGGGGAGTGGGCCTTCTTTATTTACGGTCGTTACTCGTAAGGAAATTGCAACAGCCTTGTCGTTATTGCTAAACCATAAACATCACATTAAGGCATTTGCGGTTGAAAATATTTCGCGTTCCCGTTTTGAAGGATAGATTATGGATACGATAATCGCAGGAGCCGCATCAGGACTTCTTTTTGCTTCCCTGTCGATAGCATTTGGATGTTTCGCTATTTTTGTAATGTATCGAAATGAGGTCCATGGAATACAAGATATATTCAATACTTTGGCTCCTTCCAAAATAATTTTATCCTCCATAATGGTCTGGAACCCTACTTGCGTGGTCTTAGGAATAATGTTTGCATTGCTGTTTCAGTATCTATCCGACACTAGCCCCGGATCCGGTATTTTAAGTCCAAATATGTTTTACACTTTTTTTGTAATTGGAATATCTATCTTACTTGCACTGATATGTCACAGATTCCTCACTATAGTTTTACGTCCTATGTTAGGTATCGTGACGGTATTTCTATTAATATTCGGATGGTTGATACCTTACCTGGCCCTATGAATACTTTCTTAAGCAGAAGGACTTGAATCACTCAAGCCCTGAACTTAGAATGTATAGGTTGCCACAGAGGGGTATAGTTGTTTAATTTTGATCTCCACGTTCATACAGTCAAAGGAAGCACCGACAGTGGGTTACTTCCGGAACAGTTAATCGCTGAAGCCAAACGAATCGGCTTGGACGGTGTTTTCCTCTCAGAACATGGTGGAGGTTGGAATGCAGCTCAAATTGAAAATGAGTTCGGCAAATCTGACCTCATTGTCACTACTGGGCTGGAAGTAAACACAGACATGGGTCACATCATAGTAATCGGATTGGACTCATATGTCAGTGGAATCCATAAACTAAAAACTTTGAGAGAAAAAACAGATGAGGTAGGCGGCGTTCTTATTGCTGCTCACCCTTTAAGGAATTTTTTTAACAGACCGCCCTACAACGTCAATTTGCTTTTTGGCGACTGGAAGGTCCAGCCAGAGACTCCTGAACAAGCTGCCGAACACGAACTATTTTCATTGGTAGATTGTATCGAGGTAACTAACGGTGCCAACAGCGAGAAAG
>ENA-UPTF01000304-UPTF01000304.1-marine-metagenome-genome-assembly--contig:-NODE-304-length-35595-cov-4.341123_pt1 | contig 35595 bp, 38 predicted proteins | sample MGYA00238166_ERZ767019 | MGnify/ENA primary metagenome ERZ767019 (study PRJEB28930, sample SAMN06266391) | marine metagenome | isolation source: Sea water from 250 m depth | place: Atlantic Ocean | study... | reverse complement strand
GTTCCGTTTAAGTAGTACGCCCCCCGGCGTTCGAGACCAAGTCCCTCCGCGCCCACCAGGAACGTTGAGAAATCAGGACATTTCGCCGCGCTGGAAGTCGTGGGGGAGCGTTGATGCCGGACCCGGACCGATCGAGGTTCTCTCGGCTACAGCCAGTCCTCTTCGTAGGGGGTGAGGCCGAGCGGGACGGCGCCGGCCTCGGTGATCAGCACCATCTCTTCGAGCTTGACGCCGTCAGGGCCGCCGGTCTCGCCTGCGTAGCTCTCGATGCACAGGGTCATGCCGACCTCGAGCTCGCCGTCGTAGCCGCCGCCGTACGCCCCGGGGATGTGGAGCTTGTCGGGCGACATGATGATCGGCCACTCGTTCTCGAGGCCGAGGCCGTGGAAGATCGTGGTGAAGTTCTGCTCGGCGAGTTCCGCCGAGTAGCAGAAGCCCTTTTCCATGAGCTCGAGGAACGACAGGCCGGGCTTCAGCAGCTCCATGTTGCGGTGGACGTGCTCGAAGCAGGCGGCGTAGAGGCGGCGCTGCCGGTCGTCGGGCGTACCGTCGACCATCCACGTGCGGGAGATGTCGTGGGCGTAACCGTACGGGCCGATCAGGTCGGAGTCACAGCCGATGATGTCGCCCTGTTGGATGACCCGAAGGCCGGTCTCCTGGGCCCACGGGTTCGTCTTCTCACCAGACAGGAGATAGCGGGCGTTGATCCACTCGCCTTCCCACTCGATGTTGGCGGCGTGGAGATGGGCCCAGATGTCGGACTCGGTGACGCCGGGCTTCGTCGCCGCGAACATGCGCTCGAACCCGTCGTGGCAGGCCTTCGCCGACAGGCGTTGCGCTTCGAGCTCTTCGGGGCCCTTGACGGCGCGGGCCCGGTAGATCGCGGGGTGGCCGTCGACGACGCGGATGCCGCGACGCTCGAGTTCTACGGCCTGGAAGTGGCTGAGGCGGTCGATGCCGACCCGCAGGTCGTCGGGCGACGTGCGGCGGATGAGTGAATCGATCTGGTCGGCCCACTCGCGCAGCGAGGTGTCGAAGTTGTCGGCACCGTCGCTCATGAAGCCGACCGGGCGGGCGACGTGCACAGCATCGATTGTGTCGAGGTGGCCGTGGTAGGCGTCGTGGCCGGCAACCCAGTCGAACAGTTCGGTGGTCCCGTCGGCGGCCATGAACAGGTAGCGGCACTCGTGGTTGAGGGCGTACACCTGCACGTTCCGGGAGTCGGTGGCGTAGCGGATGCTGACCGGGTCATAGATGAGCAGGGTCGGGATGTCGAGCTCTTGCATCATCTGGAGTAGCCGGTCTTTGCGGTAGTGCCGCATCCGGTGGACCGTCGCGTCAGGCAGGGTCTCGACCATCAGAGCCGCCTCTCATTCGGGGCCGTAGCCGGGAGTGTTTCGCCTCCCTAGCAGGGCGACCACCGGAATAGCAGTCAGCAGAAGCACACTCCCGAAGATCAACATCGGGTTCACACGCTGGGGCTCGTCTTTAGATTCGGGGCGAGAATCAAGACTATTGAGCACCGCGATATTTTCTGGCGGTGGGGGAGTCTCGTACCAGCGACTCACGCCCCCGACTCCTTCGTTACGGTTGGGAACGTTCGCAACCGGAGTCCCGAACTTCTCCACATAGCCAATCGATACCGTGAATCGTGCGGGTTGTGTTCCCGATATGAGTACCTGGTAGGTCCCGTCACTTCCTATTTCAGTGTGTTCGAGCAGCCGGACGTAGTTAGTCCTGCTGAAGGGTTCCGCAAACTTCACGCGGAGGTCAGCTTCGAGCTCGAGCACCGTTTGATCGGGACGCACCAGTTTGACCGCGGGAAGGGCCACCTGAGACAGGGCGTTTTCTGGAGCGAGGTCCGGAATGAGGAGGGACAGGATGATGTTCTCGCCCTGTGGAATCTGAAATTGGAAGCCCCTCTGATCGCCTGGTGCGAGCAAGGTTCCGTAGAGCGCGAAGGAGATCCGACCGTCAGGCAGGAAGGGCCCCTCAGCGGGCTCACTCTGCTGCTCTTCGAGTAACAGTGGGTCGTGGGCCTGAGCCACTGGAGCACCAACTGAAACACCGGCAAGCAAGGTCAGCACCACGGCACCAAGTCGTGCAATCCTTCGATTGTGCAAACGTTTCATAGTCAGTCGCCTTAGGACAGGTTTCGATCTCCACGGAGGTTTCAGCCGCCTCCGAGAGGAGGTGTTGTGAGTTGAGCGAAGATTGCTGTGCTAGTTCTCCACTTCAACTCCGCCGTGTTTCGTCAAGCGGAGTTTGGTCATCGGTTCAGACGCGTAGGGATCTGCCCGTGGGGCGTCCTTGAATCGTTCACGTGCTGAAATGGGTATCGCACCGTCTTCATCTACCAGCCCGTAGTGGGAACCCAGATCTGTAGTCCAGTGGACTCGACCAGTCATTTCGAACCGGCCTTGGTCTGCAGCAACGGCGGCTACCACCCTCCCTACAAAGATTGGTGTTTCGACGCCCTCGGTCAGGACCGAGGCACCTGCAGATGCTTGGTCTTGGATGAACTCAGTACGAACAGGTCCAGGTCTGAGGCCGATCACAGAGACACCTTTCGATAGGAGTTCTAAACCGAGATCGTGGGTCATGCGATCTAGTGCAGCCTTCCCAATGCTGTAGGCAGCATTGAATAGGTAAGTGAACCCTGCAGGGCTAGTGATGTTGAAGATCATCGAACCCTCGTGTTGCAACAACAAAGGGGCGGCACTTCTAGAAGCCACATAGTGCGAGCGAAGTCCGATGCCGACTTGGCCGTCCCAGATTTCCAGCGGGTGTTCCCAGAAACCTCCTTCCCAGGCGGGAGGGTCGGGAATCTTGAAAACGTTGTTCACGAGGATGTCCAAGCCGCCGTGTTCCGATTCCACGAGTTCAAATAGTCCGTCAATCTCGCTATCAACAGCGTGATCAACTTCAACGGCATGGCCTTGGCCGCCAGCTAGCGATACGAGTTCTGCAGTCGTGTCAATCGTGCGGTCACCGCTTCCTCTAGTACGGCCCGTCACATACACCGTCGCGCCCGCCTCACCGAGTCCGATTGCGATTCCCTTGCCGATCCCCCGACTAGCACCTGTAACCACTGCGACTTGTCCGGCGAGCGGAGATGTTCGATTCATTTGAGAAGTCCTCCAAGTTCTGGGGGTGTTGCGTCTCTCAGGACAGGATTCCATCCTCCAGTAGTGAAACGCACAGGTCAAAGTGGCTATCCGGCTGGCTGGTGAGTCCAGTTGAAGTTCAGACACCTCACTTGGGATGCCTCAAGGCCCAGTGCTACCGTCCCCACGCGATTAGGGGGTCCAACTTGTCGGACGCAGACAACTCGATCTTCTCGTCCGCCCGCTACGCGGCCACCCGCGCACCGATTGAGGACGCCGCGCCTCTGCCACCTGACGTCTACTTTTCTCAGGAGTGGTACGACCGCGAGATTGAGACAATCTTCCGGAAGCGTTGGCTTGTCGCTACTCGTGAAGAAGAGATTCCAAATCCGGGTGATTACGTCCGGTTGGACATCGTGGGTGAACCGTTGTTGATCGTCCGCGATGACGAAGGCCAGGTTCGGGCTCTATCGGCATCTTGTCGCCATCGCGGTTCGGAGTTGATGACTGGCCATGGGAACTGCCGCAAAATTGTGTGTCCCTACCACGCGTGGACCTACTCGCTTGAAGGGAAGTTGCTTGCGGCGCCGTCAATGAAAGATGCGCGGGGATTTGAGAAATCAGATCACAATCTTCCCAGCGTGCGTGCCGAAACCTGGGGTGGCTTCGTATTTATCAATTTTGACCCTGATGCCGTCTCACTCATGGAGTCGCTCGGTGGACTCGTTGACCGTCTGGCCAGTTATCGATTCGAAGAGATGAAAGTCACCAAAAAGTGGGAGAACCGGTTCAACGCGAACTGGAAGATCTGGGTGGAGAACTCCCGGGAGGGCTACCACGTGCCGACCGTGCACCGCGGATCTCTTGACACCTTCTACCCCGGTGCCGTTCGAACCGTCTTTCAAGCTGAGGGCGAACCGATGGTGTACGCGATCAACAGTAGCGACAACGAAAACGGTCTCTACGTTCCCCGCAACCACACCCTGCCCTTTGTTGACGGCCTCTCAACCCAAGACAACGAGAGCACCCACTTCATAATCCATTACCCGCACCTTCTCCTGAACGTTCCTCCCGACCGGATCACGTTTCACCAGTACTTTCCAGAGGGGCCCGAATGGACACGGATCGTCTCGTGGTGTTGCTTCCCACAGTCCACTATCGACCTACCCGAGTTCGAGACCGAAGTTGAGGAGAAGTACTACCCGTCGATGGATGTGTTTCTCGCCGAAGACAAGGGCGTGTGTGAGATCGTTCACCGAGGCATCGGCGGACAACTCGCCAAGTTGTCGCGGTACTCGCCGACGGAAGAACAAACCGTTCACGAGTTCTCTAACTACGTGCTCGACCATGTTCTCGGCCCGGCGAACAGCCGCTGACAGGGTGCTGAAGTGACAACCCGCGAGAACATCTCTATACCTAACGTCGCTGAACCAGTCGATGCACGGGCGGGGTCACAGTGCATCCGTAAGGGCAACCTGTTGTTTATCTCCGGCCAGATCGCCTTTGACAACGGAGAACTGGTTGGGCCCGACGACCCGCTAGAGCAGTGCCGCCAGTGCCTTCGACATATCGAAAGCTACGTCGCTAAGGCTGGCGGGACGCTCGATGACGTGGTGTCGCTCGACATCTTCCTCACCGATATCGGATACCGGCCAGCCGCAGGCCAAGCCCGGGCAGAGTTCTTCAAAGCGCCTGGTCCCAGTGCCACGGTTGTGGGCGGAGTAGATCTCGCCTTTGAGGGGCTCCTGGTGGAGATCAGCGCTCGCGCTGTCCTGTCCTGAAAGTCATGAAGGACGGGTGGGCTCAGACTGTTCTGGGGCCGGTAGACGCTGCAGATCTCGGCATCACGCTGGCTCACGATCATGTCCTCATGGACGGCTCATTCATGTATGTCGATCCACCAGCCAGTGTCGATCAGCACTTCGCCGACGAGCAGATCACGCTCGATAACCGGGGTTGGGTCGCGTATCACTGGACGTCAAGTCATCACAATGTGCATCTCGATTCCGAGGATGTGGCAATCGCAGAGTTGCAGCGGTTCGTCGCTGCTGGCGGACGCACTGTCGTGGATCCCACCAACAAAGGCCTTGGCCGCGATCCGGGACCCCTTGCCCGCATCGCGAAAGCAACAGGTAGCCACATCATCATGGGTTCCGGCTACTACCTGGGCGGCACACACCCTGACGACATGAGCGACCGGGCGATGGATTCCATTGCCGAAGAGATCATGGCCGACATCCAGGTCGGGATTGGGAACACCGATGTGAAGGCTGGACTGATTGGTGAGATCGGCTGCACTTATCCCTGGCTGCCCAACGAGAAGAAGAGCCTCCGGGCCGCAGTGGCTGCTCAAGTCGAGACCGGAGCACCCCTCATGGTTCATCCCGGCCGTGATCCGATATCGCCCGTGGAGATCGTGGAGATCGTGGATCAGGAAGGTGGCGACCTCAACCGCACGATCATCTGTCACATTGACCGCACCTGCACCGATCGGTCCTGGCTCAGCGACATGGCGGCTACCGGCTGCTATCTGGAGTACGACCTATTCGGTAACGAGAGCTCGTGGTACCCGCCTAACCCAAAGGTCGACATGCCCTCTGACGCCGAGCGAATGGATGTCGTGCTCTGGCACTTTGAACAGGGCTTGGAGGACAAGGTGCTCCTATCACACGACATTGCCACCAAGCATCGGCTTCACGCCTACGGCGGTCTCGGATATGACCATCTGCTCACCAACGTCGTACCTCGTTTACGTCAGCGAGGACTATCCGAAGCAGAGGTCAACACGCTGATCATTGATAACCCTGCTCAGATATTCGGGTTCGCATCACCAGACGGATCTCTGTAGTGAAGGTTGTGATGAGTGTGTCGTGCGATCTGCTGTGAGTAGCCCGGTGAGAGACCACCAGTTGGTGTTGTGAAGACCTCTACCTCCGTTCTAGCTATCGGCACTGCGATCCTGATCGGGGTTCTCGTGGCCCTCGCTGGGAGCTCCGGAGGCCTTCGGTGGGGCGGCTTCCCGATCTTCGCGTGGGGCGCCCTCCTGGTCTTCTTGGTGCAGTGGGTCGTGTTTGTTCCTTCATGGTTTGCCCACACTGAGCACTTCTTCGACCTGACGGGGTCCCTCACGTATCTCGCCGTTGTTGCCCTCACCCTGCTCTCCCGTGGTTCCGTAACCCCCTATTCCTTGCTTGTTGCCACCATGGTCACGGCCTGGGCGTTGCGGCTCGGGGCGTTCCTCGCGGCTCGTGTCAGGGCCGCTGGTTCCGACTCCCGATTCGATGCCATGAAGTACCGGTTCGCCTGGTTCCTTATGACCTGGACCGTGCAGGGACTCTGGGTCCTGCTGACCGCCGGGGCTGCCTTGGCCGCCATCACTAGTCCCGAAGACCGGCAAATCGACGCCTTTGCCCTCCTAGGGGTGGCACTCTGGGCGTTCGGCTTTGGCATCGAGGTCGCGGCCGACGAGCAGAAGCGCAGGTTTCGTGCACGGCCCGAGAACCTAGACCGCTTCATTACTACTGGTGTCTGGGGGAGATCCCGGCATCCCAACTACTTCGGAGAGATTCTCCTCTGGTTCGGCGTGGCCGTCGCGGCCTTCCCCTCGCTTTCAGGCTGGAGCATGGTGACTCTGGTCTCACCTCTCTTCGTCTGGTTGTTCCTCACTCGGGTCAGCGGAGTGCCGCTACTCGAGGCGGCGGCCGACCGGCGTTGGGCCGGCAACCCGGAGTATGAGGCCTACAAGGCCGCCACCCCGGTGCTCCTGTTCAAGATGCGGTAGCCGACCCAGACGGTTCCGGGATGTTTGTAGCTATCCAGGCGTCGAAGCTCTCCGAGTCCCGAGATGACCAGACCCGCGGTTCGGGTATTGGGCTAGTCGCGGGCACCGGGCGGTTCGGCGGCACCGAGATGGGCATTGGCCAGGATCCTGGTGGCCTCGATCACGACGACTCTGCGCTCGTCGCCGCGATCCTTCGGGGGCCGGTAGCGGGCGGCGTAGGCGGCGATCGCATCGGCACAGGCATCCGGATCTCCAGTCACCCGGGCGATTCCTTCGATGGTGAGCCAGCGTCCACCGTCAACCTGGCAGATGGAACCGCGGAGGTGTCCTACCTCAAGCAGCCTGGCCTTCACGCTTCCCGACCAGGTGATGATCCGGGCCGATCCCGTGCTTTGGTCCCACGTGAAGCCCACCGGGGTGGTGTGGGGATGGCCATTGGGTCTTACGAGTGTGAGTACGGCCAGGTGTCGTTCGCCCACGAAGTCCTCGAAGGCAGGTCCCGGATCTGGAAGTGGAAGCGTTGCCATGCTTGGAGACTCAGCCGGTCCGGTACACCGGGGACCGAGTAGCCGATTCGTTGGGTCCGTCGAGTTGGTCCAGGTGGCACTGATCGAGTCCCAGTTGGACGAGGGGGTTGTAGTTCATGCCTTGAGCGGCGGGTACGAGCAGCTTGTGGGAAAGAATGATCAACGCGTGGAACCCCCCTCGAACATGGCGGCGAGTCGCCGGAGGTTCCGCCGCCAGATGAGCGCCAGGAGCGGACGTGCCAATGCGGCGGTCGCGCGACCACCCAACCACCAGGGAAAGGAGAGGTCCTCCTCCCAGATGAAGGTTGTCCCGCCGTCGCTCTGGTCGTCGAGGCGGAACCTGCCGACTCCGGTGACGAGGCCGTGATGCTCAACGCCCATAACACGGCCCTCCTCCCAGTCGGTGACGGCCATCCGGTCAAGTGTTCGGAGTGGTCCAACTCGGGTCTCACACTCGAACGTTGTTCCCACTCCCGTCACCTGCGTCGAAGTAAGGCGGATCTCGGCGGCATCTGCCATCCAGTCTGAGTGCCGACGGACGTCCGCGACCGCCGCCCAGACGACATTCCGGGGGGCGTCGATGCTGACACTGGACCTGAAGTGGGCCATTAATTCGCTCCTCGGGACTCCGAGTTCGTGGTGGCGATCTGACAAACGCCGCACATACTGTCGTACAAGTTTGCCGACTGCCCATCCGCTGGCGTCGCATCTACAAGGAGAAAATTGGCATGCGTACGGTCGCGGTAACCGGCGCCTCGGGGCTGATCGGAACCGTCCTGACGGCCGCTCTGGAGAAGCGTGGAGACCGCGTTGTCCCTATCGGCCGACGCCCACCCGCTGGTGGCGTGGCCTGGGATCTGGCTGCTCGTCGGATCGACGAGACGGCCCTCGAGGGTGTCGACGCTGTCGTCCACCTGGCGGGTGAGCGAATCGATGGCCGGTGGACGCCCACTAAGAAGCGGAGGATTCTTGACAGCCGCGTAGAGGGAACTGAAGTACTGGCCGAAGCATTGGCCGGTCTTGGTCGCCCACCGGCCGTCGTAGTGTCGGCCTCTGCAGTCGGCTTCTATGGCGACCGCGGCGACGAGGAACTCGCCGAGGATTCGCTGCCGGGGACTGGTTTCCTGGCCGAAGTTTGCGAACGCTGGGAGGCGGCGGCAGCGCCGATTGCCTCGCCCGACACCCGCCTGGTGCTGGCCCGAACCGGCATCGTGTGCACACCCGACGGTGGCGCACTGGGAAGGATGCTTGCCCTGACTCGACTGGGCCTTGGCGGCCGCCTCGGTAATGGTCGGCAGTGGTGGTCGTGGATCACACTGGAGGACGAGGTCCGGGCCCTCCTCCACCTGCTGGACACGCCGGTAGCGGGCCCCGTGAACCTGGTCGCCCCCGGAACCTGCCGTAACGCCGAGTTTGTTCGCACCCTCGCACGGGCTCTCCGGCGTCCGGCGGTGCTCCCGGCGCCCGCCCTGGCGCTACGGGCTGCCCTCGGTGAGATGGCGAACGGGCTGCTGTTAGCCAGTGCCAGGGTCCAACCCGTCGGGTTGGAGGACTCTGGGTTCAGCTTCAGGTCACCGGACCTCACCTCGGCTATAGCCGAGTTGCTTTCTCCGGGTCGGCCGAGGTCCTGACAACCCAACACCTTCCTGTGTGAGACACCGAACTTCGCGGCCGCTGGTCCGGTGCCGTTCAGGCCAGGGTGAGGCCTCCGTCGACGACTACCACGTCTCCTGTCTGATAGCCGGCGCGGAGTATCCCGAGCACCGCTGCAGCGCAGTCTTCAGGCGTTGCTGAGCGGCCCAGCGGAGCGCGTTCGGCAACTGCCTCATGGATTGCATCCCAGGTTTCTGTCCACGGCGTCGCAACGAGTCCTGGGGCTACGGCGTTCACGCGGATCTCGGGGCCAAGAACATTTGCCATGAGGCGGGTGAGGTGGTTGATGGCCGCCTTTGAGACTGAGTAGGGAATTGAGCTCCCGACTGCCCGGAGGCCGGCGACCGAGGTGATGTTTACGATGTTGCCGTCACCGCTGGCCTTCAATGCCGTGACTGCGGCCCTGCTGAGATACCAGGTGCCGAAAAGGTTGACGTCGATTACGCGCCGAAATACCTCCTCGGAAACGGATCCAAGGTCATGGTGTGGGATGAGCTGTGTGTAGCCGGCGTTGTTGACGAGGATGTCAAGTTGGCCGAAGGTTTCGAGGGTCGCCTCGACCATTCCGATGCATTCGGACTCGCTGCTTACATCGGCGCGGTGGTAGCAGGTGGAGTTGCCCAACTCGGTAGCCAGCACCTTTCCGGCCTCCACCGAGGAGGAGGAGTTGAGGATGACCTTCGCTCCGGCTGCAACGAGCAGACGTGCCGTGGCCTCACCTATTCCGCTCGTGGATCCCGTGACAATCGCGACCTTGTTGTCGAACTCGCCCATCGGGCCTCCACTCGTGTCTGTTGAGCGTGCACCTTTACAAGGAGGGGTCGGAGGTTCAAGTCCCTCTGCACTCGCCAGAAAACACTGTGGTCAGAGGGCCACTACAGGCGGCCCGAACTAGTCTCTCGAGCAGCGGGTTGTGGTGTCTGCGCTGGGAGGCTGGAGACCTGTGGGACCAAGAGTCGGACCGGACCGGTTGTTGTATGAACGGCGTGTCATCGCGCCCTACACGGGGGCGATCGGCTGGCGGAGTTTGTTCAACATCGCGTGGTGTGTGTCCGGCTGGGTACTGGTTGTCAGTCTTGAACTCACGGGGAAGATCCCGTTGTGGCTGGGAATGTTTCTTGCTGCCGTATTCCTGCAGGCCTGCTACATGCCTATGCATGAATCGGTCCACAAGACCTTGTCAGGCGGAAGACGCTCCTTGGTGTGGGTCGATCGAGCGGTTGGGGCTTTGGCCGGATGGCTGCTTTGTGAGTCCTTCAAAGCACACCGGATCACACATTTGAAACACCACACCCACACTAACGATGAGGCCGATCCTGATGTCCTGAACTCAAAGGGGTCGCCCCGCCAGATTCTCGGCCGAGTGGTGGCTGGAACCGTGCTCTACCCGCTTGGGCCGCTCCTCGCTGTGGTCCCGCCACTACGACGCCTGGTTCCTAACGGCTTGGCGACCCGGATGGGGCAAATGGCTGAACTTCGCGGTCCAGAGGCCGGGGCTGCGGCCCGGCCGGTAGCCCTTGGCCACTTCTCAATACTCCTCGTTGGCACAATTCTCGGCTACGGAGAGTTGGTCTGGCTGCTCTGGTATATCCCAGCCTGGGCTGCCAGGTTCTGGTTGTCGCTGGTGTTCGGTTGGCTTCCCCACCATCCGCACGCCGAAACAGGCCGTTATCGCGATACCAGGGTGTTTACCTTTTTCGGTTCGACGTTCCTGATTCGCGGACACGACTATCACCTCTTGCACCACCTATTTCCGGTCGTGCCCCACTACAGGCTGCGGGCACTGTGGCGCGACATCGGTGAACACCTCAGCGAACAGGGGGCGAGGATCGAAGGCCGTGCCGCCCGTTCCTTGCCGACGGGATAAGTCGCGACAATTTTCAACCATTTGGATGAAGTTGGATTTTCAGAAGCGGTCACGGGTGCCCGTGCCTGCGTCTTGTACGAGGTCGCTGTCCTAGGTTCGATCGGGTGAAGCGAGGTTCCGTCACGGCGGCCCTACTTGGGGCCGCTGCCGCAGCCCTGGCGTTAGCGCTCGGCGAGTTCGTCGGAGTCGCTTTTGGCGACCTCTCGCTCGTGGCCTCAGTCGGCGATGTCGTTGTCGACCTTGCTCCCGGGTGGTTCGTCCGGTGGACGATCGGCCTCCTAGGTGCTGCTCAAAAGCCAGCGCTCCTGACCGGGATAGTTCTCCTCGTCTTGTTGATGGGAGCAGGAACGGGCATCAGGGCCAGGTCCGCTCAGGGTCCGGTTGGCGCCGCCTATGTCGTCTTTGGCCTAGTGGGAGTGATCGCAGCTACCAGGGCCGGATCAGCCGTCATCGGTCTGGTCGCAACGAGTACGGCAGTGATCGTTGGGTTATTTGCCCTGAGACACGGAGTTGGTCTCCTGGCTTTCGTTCCGGTCGAGGACCAACGTCCGTCATTTGAAGATCCGCGGGACAAGGTTGCGTCTCGGCGCGGTTTTCTGGCTTATGCCTCCGGAATGACGTTGGCTGCCGGGGCGATGGGATTCGGAAGTCGCCTCATTGCCGACCAAGGGGCAGAGGGGATGCGTCGGCAAGTGGTCATCCCAAGGGTTCGCAGAACAGCTACCGATCGACCACCTCCTACTTCGACCACGGAGGCGCCATGGACCGCACCGCCTTCTCTTACTCCGTGGACGACCCCGAATGATCGCTTTTACCGCATCGACACAGCACTGGTGGTGCCAAAAGTGGACTCCGAGAGTTGGTCGCTTCGCGTAGACGGCATGGTCGAACGGTCAGTGGAGATCACCCTTGCTGACCTGTTCGCCATGAACGTCGTTGATTCGGCAGTGACCCTGGCGTGTGTTTCCAACGAGATCGGTGGCTCACTGGTAGGCAACGCCATCTGGACAGGCGTTCCCCTTGTGGACGTACTCGAACTCGCGGGTCCCATGGAGTCAGCCGAGCAGGTCATGGCTTGGTCAGTTGATTCTTTCAGCGCTGGGTTCCCGATTTCAGCGTTGGGCGGGGATCGAACCGCACTCGTTGCCTTTGGAATGAACGGGGAGCCCCTTCCGTTTCGTCACGGCTTTCCGGCCCGTCTTGTGGTGGCAGGCCTCTACGGATACGTCTCGGCGGTGAAGTGGCTAAATCGAATCGAGTTGACCACCAGCGATGCTGCTGGGTACTGGATTCCTCGCGGGTGGGCCAAGGAAGCACCGATCAAGATCGCTTCCCGGATCGACGTACCGGGCGGGCGCCAGACCAAGCAGGGTCGCCAGGCGGTCGCCGGGGTCGCCTGGGCGCCCGTGGCTGGTATCGAAGGGGTCGAGTTGTCGGTTGATGACGGCCCATGGTCTCCGTGTCGTATCCGCGGAGTTGATGCTCCCGGCCGGTCCGGTGACAGTTGGGTCCAGTGGTACACCGAGTGGGACGCCGAGCCGGGGTTCCGTACCCTTCGAGTTCGGGCACGAGACACCCACGGTCGCCTCCAGGCTTCTGGACCAAAGCCGATTGCTCCAGATGGCGCCGAGGGCTACCACACCCGATGGCTAGTGGTTGCCTGATGACCACCTCGGTCGGAAACGAAGTCGAATGCAAGGAGGGGGTCGAGGGCCCGAGTCCCTCTGCGTCTACCCGTGGCCTGAAGCGACGCGCGGAGGACGCCATCCTCTGGAATACTGCATATATGCACACGCGCACCCTCCTTACGGCCACTCTCCTCACTGTCTCCCTCGCCGCTACCGGCTGTGGGCTTCTGGAGACCAACGACGACGAATTGGAGACCCTCCGGGTGGAGATCATCCAACTTCGCGAGGACTTCATGGATCTGGAGGCCGAGGTGTCTCTGCTGGCTCGGATGCCGGCCACCACGACCACGACTGCCTCATCGTCGGCCACCACCACTGCCGCGTCGGCCACCGGTGCGGCCACGACGACCAGGGCTCCGTCGTCAGCGGCCGCTCCCACCGAAGAGGACCCGGCGCCCGCTCCCACCGTGCCGGTGGGTTTGAACGAGGAGGCCATCCTGACCGCCACCTACGAGTGGGGGCCGAGTGACCCGGCGCTCATCCTTCAAGAACTCCTGGGTGTCACCGCTGATGGCTGGTACGGCAACGGGACCCGAGCGGCGCACGCCGCCGAGCTTGAGGCACGCGGTCTGTCCACCGACGGTGTGCCGTCGCCGCCCACCACGGCCGCACCGGACGCCACCGCGACCACGGAGGCTCCAGCGGAGACCACGGAGGCTCCAGCGGAGACCACGGAGGCTCCAGCGGAGACCACGGAGGCTCCCGCCGAGACGACAGCTGCTCCGGCGGAGACCACAGAGGCTCCAGTCGAGACGACCACCACAGCTGCCGGCTGATTGCGGGCGGCCGCACCGCCGCATCACAAACCGGTCGACGACCGGGAGTCGTTCAGGATCCGATGATGTTGTGCTCGGGGCCGTAGGGGAATCCGGTGATGTTTTCGGCCCCGTCCTCGCCCACGATCAGGATGTCATGCTCCCGGTAACCGCCGGCTCCCGGCTGGCCGTCTGGGATGGCGATCATCGGCTCCATCGATACGACCATTCCCGGCTCTAGAACCGTTTCCACGTCTTCTCTGAGCTCCACCCCGGCCTCCCGGCCGTAGTAGTGGCTGAGAACCCCAAAGCTGTGGCCGTAACCGAACGACCGGTACTTCAGTAGGCCGTGAGACCGGTAGACATCATTCAGCTCAGCGGCGATGTCACAACAGCGAGCACCCGGCCGAATCAGTTCCAGCCCCCGCTCATGAACCTCCACGTTGACCTCCCACAGCCGCAGGTGCTCGGCAGAGGTGACGTGGTCGCAGAACATGGTGCGTTCTAGGGCCGTGTAGTAGCCGAAGATCATTGGGAAAGCGTTGAGTGACAGGATGTCGCCTGTCTCGACCAACTTGTTGGTCACCGGGTTGTGGGCGCCGTCGGTGTTGATGCCGGACTGGAACCAGGTCCAGGTGTCCATGAGCTCCACGAACGGGAAGCTGGCGGCGATCTCACGGACCATGGTTCGGGTAGTGGCCAGGGCCACCTCGTGCTCGGGCACTCCAGCGGCCACGGCGTCGACGCAGGCCTCGGCACCCAGGTCGCAGATTCGGGCACCGTGGCGGATCAGGTCGTGCTCCTCGGCCGACTTGACGGTCCGCATCCACATGGTCGCCGGGCCGACATCCACCAGCTCGACACCAGGCAGGGCGGACTCCAGTGACCGGAACTGGTCGACCGACAGGTGGTCGAGCTCCACACCGAGGCGGGACGCGCCGCCCATGAGGTCGCGGACAGCCTGGTAGTAGTTGTCCCGTCGCCAGTCCGAGTACACGAGGTTGTCCCCGTAGGTGCGCCTCCACGGCTGTCCGCCGTCGATACCGGCCGAGATGGTGGTGGCGTTCTCTCCGTCGATCACCATCCCGTACTTGCGGCCGAAGTAGCAAAAGACCCAGCCCGAGTAGTAGCAGATGTTGTGGTACGAGGTCAGGAGACAGGCGTCGATGCCCTCTGCAGCCAAGTGGTCCCTCAGGGCGCCCTGCCGGTAATCCATCTCGACAGCCGAAAATGGGGACCACTCCTTGTCGCCCCAGTGCCATCGAGTGACATGGACCATGTCATCTGTACGGGCGGTGTCCATCGGTGCCTCCTCTAGCTTGTCGGGACGGCAAAACAGTTGACGGGTCACCTCGTCGGCGGCCCGAGACACCCACTGGGGTGGCGAGGCTACCTACCCAATCCAGCTACCAGGCGGTCGACCATCTCGTCCAGGACAGCCGTGGAGGTTCCGAAGGTGAACCGGACATGTCCCTCACCACCCACACCGAACAGCGGACCGTTCTTACCGCGCACCCCGGTCCGTTCGCGAAGCCAGGTGGCGGGCCGGTCGCCGGGTTCGAGGGCGGAGAGGTCCAGCCAGGCCAGGAAGGTGGATTGGGGGAGGTGGACTCGTATGTCAGGCAACTCGGCGGCGATTCGGTCGACGAGCCGTCGCCGGTGGCCGTTGAACAGGGCTACCAGGGCATCGGTCCACTCGTCGGCCTCTTCCCAGGCGACGGTCGCCGCTTCGCAACCAAACCGGTTGACGCCCCCGAGGAGTTGCTCCGGAACGCCGAGGAACCGGCGGTGGAGGTCCTCGTCGGCGAAAGATGCCACGGCGGCCCGAAGGCCACCGATGGCAAAGGTCTTGATGCCTGAGGTCAGGGTGACGGTCCGCTCACCGGCTCCGGGGATGGTGGCTGTCGGCCGGTGGGTGGCTCCCGGATAGACGAAGTCGCAGTGAATCTCGTCCGAGGCGATGACCACGTCGTAGCGGGTGCATAGGTCCACGATCTGGACGAGCTGCGGTTCGGCGAGGACGCGGCCCGTCGGGTTGTGGGGGTGACAGAGCACGAGGAGTCGGATTCCGGGATCGGCGGCCAGGAGTCGTTCCAGATGGTCGAGGTCGTAGTGCCAACCGTCCTCGTCGCGGACTAGAGGCCAGTCCACTATGCGTCGCCCCGTGGTCCGGCCGATGTCGTTGAACGGGAAATAGATGGGTGGGGTGAGGACCACGGCGTCTGCGGGACCGGTGAAGGCTTCCACGCTGGCCCACACCCCCTGAAGGACTGAGGCGGTGGCCACGACCAGTTCGGGGTCCGGGGTCCAACCGTGGCGCCGCGACGACCACCCGGAGAACGCCTGGGCCATGGCCCCGAAGCGGTCGTGATAGCCGGTCCCGCCCATTTCGACGATGTCGCGTAGTCGGTCGGTTATCCCGGGGAAGGGCCCGAGGTCGTGTTCGGCTACGAACGCTGGGAGCACGGACGGTGCCTCGTCCGTCCACTTGTAGGCGCCTGAGGCCACCTTCCTCGCCACGTCGACGCGGTCGAGGTCCTCTGGGCGGATCGTCACGGCGGCGATGGTAGCCCCGGGCCCTTCGAGCGGCCCGCTGCATACCCGGCGATCAGCGGGCGGTGTGGACTGGCCGACCGGCTAGGCCCAGGGCAGCCTCCATGAGCGACTCACCGAGGGTGGGGTGGGCGTGGATAGTGCCGGCCAGGTCCTCCACGGTGGCTGCGGTCTCTACGGCTAGTGCAGCCTCGCCGGCCAACTCGGCCACATGGGCGCCGACCGCCTGTACACCGATCACCGTGCCGTCGCCGTCGGCCACCACGGTGACCGTGCCTTCTGGTTGTCCAAGGGTCCGGGCCCGACCCGAGGCACTAAGCGGGAACCGGAAGGCGGCGGGTTCCAGGCCAGCGGCACTCGCCGCCTTCTGGTCTAGGCCCACCACCATCACCTGGGGGTCGCCGAACACCACCATGGGCACGCCGGCTGGATCGAAGGCTGCCGGTCGGCCACAGGCCGCGTCAGCGGCTACCTCGGCCTCCGCGGTGGCCTTGTGAGCCAGCGCCGGTCCTGGCGTCAGGTCACCGATGGCAAACACGTCTCCCGCCGCCCTCCGGTCGGCGGCGACCTGAACCAGGCCACTACTGGTGATGGTCGCTCCGGCCATGTCGAGGGCCACGGTGTCGGAGTTTGGACGGCGCCCCACTACCACTCCGATCCGGTCGGCGGGCAGCCCTACCTCTCCGTCTGGACCGGCGACGAGTAGGCCGTGATCGTCAGTGCCGACGGCCCGGTGAGAGAGACACAGTCCGACTCCCAGGCGACGCAGGCCGCGGCTGACCTGTCGACCGATCCGAGTATCAAAGCCGGGCAGGATCCGATCCTCGGCCTCCACAATTGTCACCTCGCTGCCGAGTTTCGCGAAGGCACAGCCCAACTCAACCCCGACGTAACCGCCGCCCACCAGGACCAGGTGTTTGGGGAGATGGTCGGTGAAGAGCAATTCGTCGGAGCCGACGACCCGGTCGCCGTCAGGAGGCAGGTCGTTTAGTTCCACGGGCCGGGAGCCGGTGGCCACGATGGCGTGGCGGTGTTCCAAATACTCGACCGTGTCGCCGTGTGCGACAGCCACCCGGTCGGGTCGGGAGAACCGGGCGTGACCGTCCAGCACCCGGACCCCGGCGTCGGCCAGCAGGCGCGACACCCCGTTGGTCAGGTCGCTGACCACCGCGCTCAGGTGGTCCCGGACGCGGGTCATGTCCACGCTCGTCGTTACGTCGACTCCCCAGGGTCGGACCCGGTTCCCGAGAGCGTGGGCCTCGGCCACCTCAATGAGGGCCTTGGACGGGATGCACCCCACGTTCAGGCAGGTTTCGCCCACCGCATGACGCTCCACCAGGGTTACCGAACGGCCCAGTCGGGCGCCGTGGAGGGCGGCCGCGTACCCGCCGGGCCCGCCTCCGATCACCAGCAGGTCGACGGGAGTGGCTACCTCGCCGACGACCATGACTGTCAGTCTCCGACGAGCAGGTGGAGGGGTTCGATCAGGTCGTCGACCACGGTCCGTCGGAACGCTTCAGCCAGGTCGCCGTCTATGAGGCGGTGGTCGGCCCCCAGCACCACAGGAAGGGTCGGTCGAGCCACCACGGCACCATCTACGGCGACCGGCCGCTCGGCCACCGACCCGAGACCCAGGATGGCCCCCTGTCCGGGTGGGATGATCGGGGTGGCGAAGCGGCCGCCCAGCGACCCGTAGTTGGTGACGGTAAACGTGGCTCCCGACAGGTCAGCCGCCGACAGGTCGTCGGCTCGGGCGCGGTCGGCCACCTCCGTGATGGCCTCGGCCATGGCGAACAGGTCCAGGGTGTCGGCGTCGCGGACCACGGGGACGATCAGCCCCCGCTGGGTGGCTACAGCAATCCCCAGGTTGACCGATTCGGGAATCACGATGGCGTCCGCCGGGTCTCCCTCGAGGTGCCCATTGACCAGCGGGAACCGTCGCAGCGCCCGTGCCGCCGCCACAGCGGCCACCACCAAGTGGGTGACCGCGTCGGCCCCCCGTCGGTCCATAGACCGAATGCGGTTGCGGAAGTCGACCAGGAGGGAGGCGTCGACCTCGTCCATGGTGTGGATGTGGGGGATCTCGGACCACGACCGGGCCATGTTGCGGGCCACCACACCACGGATGCCGCGGAGGTCGTGGCGTCCCGCTTCCATCTGGCCCAGCTCAGTGTGGATCGGGGAGACCGGCGATCGCCTCACGGGCTTTAGGGGCTCGGTGACCGACAGTTCTCCCATGGTGGCCGCTGCCCGGACGTCGTCAGCGGAGATCCGCCCGCCGGGCCCCGATCCGCGGAGGGCCGCCAGGTCCACGCCGACTTCCAGGGCCAGTCGTCGTGTGGCCGGCGAAGCCTTGACGCGACCTCCGGTCGGAGCCGTCGCCGGCTCCAGGGTTGCAGGCGTCTCGGTGGCGTCGGCTTTCGTGGCGTCGGGTGTGTCGGCGGGCCGGGGAGCGTCCTGACCGTCATCCGATCCGTCGTCAATTTCGATTAGGACCTCACCGACCTGGATCCTCTCGCCTTCTGCGGCTCCCAACCGAAGGACGGTGCCGGCTACCGGGGACGGGAGTTCGGAACTGGCCTTGTCGGTCAGTACCTCCACCAGGGGCTGGTCACGGGCCACCACGTCGCCTACGGCCACCAGCCACTCCACAACTTCGGCTTCTTCGAGGCCTTCGCCAATGTCAGGGAGGAGGAACCGGTGGGCCACGTCGTCGGTCCGGTCAGGCCGTCTCGAGCGTGCGACGCACCGCGGCGGTGATCCGGGCCTCGTCGGGCACGAAGACGTCCTCCACCATCCCGACCGGGTAGGGCACGTCTAACCCGGAGACGCGCACCACCGGGGCCTCCAGCGACCAGAAGCACTCCTCGACGATGGTGGCCACCACCTCGCCGGCAAAGCCGCCGGTCTGGGACGCCTCCTCCACGACCACGACCCGGCCGCAATGGTCCACGGCTGCCGCGATGGCAGCTAGGTCAAGGGGCGCCAGGCACCGAAGGTCCAGTACGGCCACCGAGAGTCCCTCGTCGGCCAGAGCGTCGGAAACCCGGCAGGCCATCTCGACCAGATAGCTCCAAGCGATAATCACCAGGTCGTCCCCCCGACGGGCCATTCGGGCCTCGCCCAGCGGGACGAGATGCTCACCGTCGGGGACGTCGCCCCTGATCCCCCGATAGCCGCGCAGTGGTTCCAAGAACAGCACCGGGTCGGGGTCGCGGATCGACGAGGACAGCAGGCCTTTGGCGTCGGAGGCCGTGGCTGGCATCACGACCTTCAGCCCTGGGATATTGGCCAACTGACCCTCCAGGGAGTCGGAGTGAAGCTCGGGGGTCCGGACGCCACCGCCGAACGGCGAGCGGATGGTGATGGCCGGCTCGAAGCGTCCCTGGCTGCGGTACCGGAGCCGGGCCACCTGACCTGCGACCTGATGCATGGCTTGGTAGGAGAAACCCAGAAACTGGATCTCAGCCACCGGAACGAGGCCGGACATGGCCAGACCAACGGCCGCCCCGACGATCACCCCCTCGGAGAGAGGAGTGTCGACCACCCGGTCCTCGCCGAACTTCTCGAACAGGCCTTCGGTAGCCCGGAACACCCCGCCGTTACGGGCCACGTCCTGGCCCAGGACGACTACCCGGTCGTCCCGTGCCATCTCGAGGTGTAGGGCCTCATTGACAGCCTGGAGCATGGTCAGTTCGGAGGTGTCACTCACGACTCAGTTCCCTCAGGATCCAGCAGGAGGGCGCGTTGACGAGCTAGTCGCTGGCTGTCCACGGTCGTGCAGTGGTCGAGGACAGCGTCGGGGGCGATTGGGGTAGCTCGGGCCCGGTCGAACGCCTCGTCGAATCGAGCCAGGGACTCGGCCTCGGTGGCCGCATTGGCCTCGTCGTCCCATAGGCCCCGCTTGACGAGGCGGGCTCGGAGGCGGTCGATTGGGTCGTTGCGTCGGGCCTCTTCGAGTTCTTCGGCCGGGACGTATCGGGTGGGATCGTCAGCTGTGGTGTGGGCACCGAGGCGATAGAGGTGGGCCTCAATGAGCGTGGGGCCTTGGCCGGCCAGAGCCCGAGTCCGAGCCTCGTTTACGGCGTCGTACATAGCGGCTGCGTCGTTGCCGTCCACGGTGAGACCAGGCATCCCGAAGGCGGCAGCCTTGGCGGCGATGGTCTCGGCAGCCGTCTGCTGGTGCAACGGAGTGGAGATAGCCCACTGGTTGTTGATGCACACGAAGATCACCGGCACGCCCAGAACGCCGGCCAGGTTCCCTGCCTCGTAGAAGTCCCCCTCGGAACTGGAGCCGTCCCCGAAAAACACGGTGACCACGCCGGGCTGGTTCTGCAGGGTCATGCCCCAGGCCAAGCCGACAGCGTGGGGAATCTGGGTGGCCAGCGAGATCTGCAGGGGTGCGACCCGAACCGTCGGCGGCAGGTGGCTTCCGGCCGGGTGGCCGACGTTGTAGAGCAGGTAGCGGTCTAGGACCTCTGAGCCAAAGCGCTGGAGGGCTAACGGCTCCCGGTACTGGGGGAGGATCCAGTCCTGTTCCGGGTCCAGGGCATGGGCGGTGGCGGCGATGGCGGCCTCGTGGCCGTCGATGGGGGCCAGTGTGCCGACCTGCCCCTGGCGTTGCAGGTTCCAGAGTCGCCGGGCCTGAACCCGGGCGCCGACCATGTCCACGAGGATTGCCCGGAGCTGATCGTCGGACGGTTGTGCCACGTTGGCGACCCTACCGGCCGGTCCCTATGTAGGTCAGGCGTCACAGGTGCCCGAAGTCACCGGAACGGGGCCAATTCACAGGGTTACCGGATGGTAGTTTCCATCGGGTAACGGCTCCTGGCCCCTCCCAGAGCCGACATAACCTCCGGCCGGAACCCCCCCCGGTTCCGAAAGCCGAGAGCGACTGCACGCCCCGCCTGCCCGGTGGGGCGTGCGACGTTTTTCGGTGTCTACCATCCTGCGGTTCGACCGACCGACCGACGAGAGAGACGGACGGCAGGCGTCGAGGAGCGTCGACGAGGAGGAATCATGACCACCAACCGCCGAGACCTGATCCGGATGACCGATGTCGATTTGGCGACGTTCATCGAGGAGCAAAAGAGCCTCCAGGTGGCCTGCCGCGAGAGGGACGGCTCGATTCACCTATCTACCCTCTGGTTCGCTGTGGTCGACGACCTGCTGGCTTTCGGGACCTACAGCAAGTCGCAGAAAATCCTGAACCTCCAACGGGACGACCGGATCACCGTGCTCCTGGAGGACGGTGAGACCTACGAGACGCTGCGCGGTGTGATGATCAAGGGGCGGGCTGTCCTCCGTGGCCAGGACAACCCCGACGGGGTGCGGGAGGTGGCTCGTGCCGTCATGCGACGCAACCAACCCGAGATTCCAGAGGAGTTTTTCGAAGAAGCCTCGGAGGCCTGGGCCGCCAAGCGCACAGCGGTTCTGATCCGGCCGGAGAAGGTCGTCAGTTGGGACCACACGAAGCTGGACGGGGTCTACTGACCGGCTCCGAACTGCCAACCACCCTCACGGTCGAGCCTCCTGAGGATCCGCCTAGCATGACGGCTATGGATGCCCTCTTCGCCGTGCAGGACGAGGACGTCATCCGGGGCCAACTGGATTACCGCCGTGCTCACCTTTCCGAGCGTCAGGACGTGGTGGCCGCTGAGGTCGAGCGAGGTGAGACGGCGACGGCCATCGCAGCACTGGAACTAGAGCGGCTGGAACACTCTCGTCGGCAGAACCGCCTGGAGGGCGAGGTGGTGGCGATCGAGGCCCGACTGGCTGAGTTGGACAAGAAACTCTATGGCTCCGCAATCACCTCGGCCCGGGAGGCGACCAGCCTCCAGGACGAGATCGGTCACCTGCGGCGACGCCAGGACGACCTCGAGGGCTCTGTTCTGGAACTCATGGAGGTCCTCGAACCTATGGAGCAGGAGTTAGCCCGACTGGCCGACCAGGCATCGGCCGGGGACGCTGCCATCCACGCCGCTCAAACGTCTCTGGCTGAGGCCGAGGCAGCCGTGGACGGAGAGCTTTCCGAGTCGGCCTCGCGCCGAGAATTGGCTCTTCCCCAGGTCCCCGCCGACGTGCTGACCCGCTACGAGGGAAGCCGGGCCTCGTTTGGTTCAAGCACCGTGGTCCGGTTCTCCGGATCGGACTGCAGTGGATGCCCATACTCCATGCCAGCCGTGGAGGCCGATCGCGTGCGGAGCCTGACCGCAGGGACGCTCGCCGATTGCAGCGAGTGCGGTCGGCTCGTCGTCCGCTGACGCGGCCTGCCCATCGTGTTCATCTGGTTTGTCGTCGGCTCCGTGGTGGCCGTGACCCTTGTGTTCGACAGCCCGTCCATGGACGTCCGGCTGGTGGCCCTGGGAGCCGTTCTCCCGGTGGCTGAAGCCCTGGTCGGGGGCCCCTGGCTCCTCCACACGCCGATCCTGGGGGTAGCGGGGTTGGCCGTCGTGATGCTGGTGGCCCGGGGCCACCGCCTTGTCCAGCGAAGGTGGTTGGGGGTTCCCATCGGGCTGCTGAGCCACCACGTGCTGGATGGCACGTGGGCTGACACCGAGGTGTTTTGGTGGCCGGCCACCGGATTCGATGCTCTGGGGGGATCACGGGTGCCGGAGTTCAGTCGAGGGGCGGGAGGCCTCCTGTTAGAGGCAGGCGGCCTCCTGTTGGGAGCCTGGGCCTGGCGCCGGTACCGATTAGCTGATCCCGACCGCCGGTCGGCGCTACTGCGGACTGGTCGTCTCAACGCTGGGGAGATCACCTGATGCTCTACGTGGTCCGACACGGACGGACGGCGGCCAACGCCTCCGGCCTTCTCCTGGGCCATCTCGACCCCGATCTGGATGACCTCGGAGTGCGGCAGGCCCGATTGTTAGCCGCTGCCCTCGGCCCGGTCGATCGGGTTGTGTCCAGCCCGTTGGCCCGAACCCGTCAGACCGCCGAGGCCTTCGGGATAGAGGTCGACGTGGATGACCGGTGGATTGAGATGAACTACGGCGAGTTCGACGGCCGTCCGGTGGCAGAGGTCCCTGCGGAGACGTGGGCCGTGTGGCGTGCTGACCTGGATTGGGCTCCGCCGGGCGGCGAGTCGCACCGGGACCTGGGGATCCGGGTTAGGGCTGCCATGGAAGACCTGTTCGACGCCTCGAGGACCTCGGACGTCGCGGTAGTCACCCACGTCTCCCCGGTGAAAGCCGCGCTGGCCTGGACCCTGGGGGTTGGTGACGAACTGGCCTGGCGGACCTATGTGGCCCCAGCCTCCGTGATGGTCGTCGGGGCTGGGCCCGCCGGACCGTCTCTTCGCAACTTCAACGACGTCGCCCATCTCGCCGAAGGGTGAGCCAACTCAGGGCATGAACTCTCCGGCGTCCAGGTCATGGATCGCTGCCACCACCCGGTCCAGCATCTGGCCGACCAACTCCACGGCCCGGTCGTTAACCAGTTCCACGCTGCCCCCGGCCTGAATGGGATAACAAAGGCAGAACAGGGCCGTCCGCCGGTAGTCCTCTAGAAGCTGGTTGACCGGATAGTCGATTCCCGAGTTGGCCAAGGTGTCCCGGTAGGCCTCCAGGAGCCGTTCCTCGTGGGCCCGCCGGTCCTCGGTGGTGAGACTTTGGCTGAGGAAATACCCGAGGTCGTAGGCGCCGACCGTACGGACGCAGATCTGCCAGTCGATGGCCACCACCTCGGGGCCCGGCCGAAAGAACAAGTTGTCCAACCGGAAGTCCCCGTGAGCCAGGGTGGTCTGTCGCTCCGGGAAGGTCATCATCTCCTCAACGACTAGGGGAAACCGTTCTCCGATAGCCCGGATCCGATCGTCCACCCGGTCCCCGAACGAGGCCAGGAACGGCTCCCAGGCCGTCGAGACTCCTTGCTGGACCCCCTGGGGCATCGGGGGGTCCCACCCGAACGGCACCCAGGACAACTCGTCGGTGAACAGCGGAGACTCCCAGAACTCGGCATGGTGGCCGGCGATTGCGCGGACCGCCGTCTCGGCAACCTCGACGGGGCAGCCGTCCAGCTGGCTGTGTACCTCGGCATCGCCGAGGTCCTCGAGTAGCAGCACGAAGTCGTCTGTCTCCGGATCGTGGGCAGATGCCAGACAACGGGGTGTAGCTAGTGGGCTCCGGGCGGCCGCCGTTCGGTAGAACTCGACCTCCTTGCCGTAGAACTGGAAGGTTCGGGCCACGAACCTTGTCATTTCGTGCTCCACGGGGGTCTTCAGCACGACCGTTTCCGGTCCCGGCTCGCCGTCATAGTTCGGTCGCAACCGATGAAGGATGCCCATGAGGCCCACACCCTGGCCGATCAGTTCCGACGTGAAACTGGTCACCGTGCCGTCGCCCAGGGCACCAGCGTCCCGCAGCGAGACTGTCAGCCAGTTAGCGGTGACGTCATCGACGGTCGTTGGGATTCCGTGTCCAGCCATGGCGTCCCCCGGTGTTCGGTGGGGCGCCCTGTGGAGACGCTCCGGCTAACGACGGTACCAGCCAGTCCGATGGCGATCAGTCGTGATCGTCGAGGTTGCCCGAGCTGGGTGGTTGGAAACCCTCGGGCCAGGTCGTCGTTTCGTCGTGGCGGATCCCGTCCAGGGACACCCCATCCATCTGGGCTCCGGTCAGGTCCGCCCCCACCAGATCGGCGAGGCTCAGGTCGGCGTCGATAAGCGAGGTTCCCCGCAGGATGGCTCCGGACAGGTTGGCCGCCCGGATCGTGGCTCCGTTCAGGATGGCCCCCCGGAGGTCGGCGCCTCCGGCGAAGGTCCCTGTGAGGTCGGTGTCGCGCATGCAGGTACGAGTCAAGGACGCACCGGCCAGCGTGGTGGCACAGAGGAGAGCGCCGGTGAGGTCGGCGGCGGTGAGCCACGCCCCTCCCAGGTCGGCACTCCGGAGGTCCGTTCCTCCCAGCCGGGCGTTTCCTAGCCACGCCCGGCTGAGGACGGCGCCCCCCAAGCGGGCATCGGTCAGGTCGGCGTTCCACAGGTTGGCGTGGTGCAAGTCCGCGTCAGCGAACACGGTTGCTCGGCAGATGGCATGCCGGAGGTCAGCGCCCACTAGCCGGGCGTCAGAGAGGTCCGATCCGCTCAGGACGGCCCCGCCCAACCAGGATCCGCTGAGGTCGACTGACCGGAGGTCGGCATCGGTGAGGTCGGCTCCCGCCAGGTCGGCTCCGATTTCGAGCTCGTATCCTCGGACCTTCATCGGATCGAGGCTAGGGCAGGAAGCCTGTCGCCGTGTCCGAGCGCCGGTCCGAGGTGGGTCCCGTCCCGGCGATCGGGCAGCATTCCTCGGTGACTGTCCTACTGGCTGCCGCGTCGGCTGTCTTCTTCGGTGTCGGCGACCTCTTGGGGGGTATCGCCATCCGCCGCTCGGGCCGCCCCGGTGCGGCAGTCTCGGTGGCCATGACGGCCACCGCGGTCGGAGCGGTGGTCGTCGGGTTGGTCCTGGTGGTGCGGCCACCAGAGGCGGTGAGCGTGGCCGACGTGATATGGCCGGTGATGGCCGGCCTGTTGATGGCCGCCACCCGGCCGTTGCTGTACCTCGGCATGGCCCGTGGCCCAGTCGCCGTCTTCGCTCCCGGCTACGGGCTGACCATGATCGCAGTGCCCGCACTCGTGGGTCCGTTCATTGGTCAGCACCTGACCGGCATCGAGGTGCTCGGGGTGCTACTGGCCGTTATGGCCGTCGTGCTTCTGTCAGGGGAGGGCAGGCTCCCCCGGATTGGCGACATCGTCCGGAGCCGGGTGGTGGGCATGGCGTTGGCGGTGGGATGCAGCATCGGCATGGCTGGGGTCCTCCTCACCCAGGCTGATTCGGCCGCCGGCGAGGTACCGGCCCTGCTGGTCCTTTTGACGGGCCTGGTGGTTTTGTCGACCTTTGCCCGGGTCCGGTCGGGATCAGTGTGGCCGGATCCGATAGTTCGACGGTTCGGGCTGGTGCTCGGCTTCACCAGTGGTACCGCTTTCGTGCTCAGCACGGCGGCCTACCTTCGGGGATCGGCGGCCGTGGTGACGGCCCTGATCGCCCTCTGCCCGGGGGTGAGCGTTGGTATCGCCTGGCGGTTCTTGGGGGAGAGAGTGGCGCCGCTCCAAGTGTTGGGAGGCGTCTTCGGCGTGGCGTCCGTGGTGGCCTTTGCCCTGGGGGCCTAACCGACCGGTAGCCGGGGGTGACGGTGAGCCGGCCTATAGGCGGGGTTCTGTCCACCGGCCCCTTGCGGGGGTCCGGATGGGTGACCATCCATCTGTGCGGCCTACCCGGGAGTGTCAGCGGGCGGGCAGCCCTCTCCCTGTTCGGCCTTGCTCCGGATGGGGTTTGCCTAGCCGGCCAGGTCACCCCGGCCGCTGGTGCGCTCTTACCGCACCGTTTCACCCTCACCTGTGCCCGATCCCAAGGGGCCGGGCCATCGGCGGTCTGTTCTCTGTGGCACTTTCCTGCGGGTCGCCCCGACTGGCCGCTAGCCAGCATCCTGCCCTGCGGAGCCCCGACCTTCCTCAGCGTGGAAACCACGCCGCGGCCACCCGGCCGGCTCACCGTCCCGACCAGTCTGGCGCCAGAATTCCCCTTGCGTCGCACCGGTTCTGCCACTAGCAACACTCCGGACATGGAAGCACTCGTCCGGACCCCGGGTCTGACCTCCCTGGCCGTCCGTCCGGCGCCCGTTGACGGCGATCGGACCGTCGAGCCGTGGTACCTGCGGGGGGCCTGTAGGGGCCTCGATTCGGCGATCTTTTACCCCGATCCGGTAGAGGAGTCCGCTATCGAGCATGCGCTTTCCGTATGCCAGAGGTGTGACGTTCGGCCAGAGTGCCTAGACCACGCCCTGTCAAGGCGAGAGCCCACAGGGATTTGGGGTGGGACCACCGAGCGGGACCGCCGCCGGATCCTGCGTCGCCGCCGGTCCGCCTGACCGGCCCAGCCTGCCATGGCCCTTGACGACTTCGGCGGTTGGCCCGGCCTGCTGGCCCGCCTGTGCGACGGCGAGGACCTGTCGGCCGACGAGGCTGAGGCCGTTCTGACCGAGATCCTGGGTGGAGAGGCCGAACCGGCCCAGATAGCCGGTTTCCTAGTCGGGCTGAAGGTCAAGGGGGAGACGGCCGAGGAGACGACCGGCCTGGTCCGGGCCATGGTGGCGGCCGCTGAGCCGCTGGACCTGCCGGAGGGGACCATTGACATCGTCGGGACAGGGGGCGGCCACGGACGACGGGTCGCGGCCCTGAACGTCTCGACCATGGCCTGCTTCGCGGCGGTTGGGGCGGGCGCCACAGTTTGCAAGCACGGCAACCGCCGAGCGTCGTCGACCTCAGGAGCCTTCGACCTGCTGGAGGCCCTCGGAGTAGATATCGAGATCGCCCCGAACCGCCTGGCCGTCCAGGTCGCCGAGCACCGAATCGGTTTTGCCTTCGCCCGGACGTTTCATCCGGCAATGCGCTTCGCCGGTCCTATCCGGGCCGGGCTGGGGATCCCGACCGTGTTCAACGTCCTGGGCCCGCTGTCCCATCCGGGCCAGCCGAAGCGACAGGTCATCGGGGCCGCTGATCCGGCACTGGCTGACCGAATGCTGGAGGTCTTCCGGATCGGCGGTTCGACGCACACCTGGTTGGTGACCGGCGACGACGGCCTGGACGAGGTGGCCCTAACCGGTCCCACACGGATCCTGGAACTCCGTGACGGCGAGGCATCCGAGTGGACCCTGGATCCGACCGACCTTGGAATGACATTGGCCGAAGCATCGGACCTGGCTGGCGGGAGCCCGGAGGTCAACGCTGAGATCGCCCACGATTTGTTCGCCGGTCGGGAACGCGGCCCAAGGCGTGACATCGTGGCGCTGAACGCCGGGGCCGGGCTGGTGGTGGCCGGGGTGGCCGACGGGATCGCCGACGGCGTCGAACGGGCCATCGCTGCTCTGGAGGACGGGTCGGCGGCCGCCGTACTGGAGTCGATCAGCACCTGAGTGGTTCGGGGCCCACGGTCAGCAACGGGCGAATCCAGGCAGCGGTCGCTCTCCATCGAGGAAACGGGCTACCAAGTGGGCAGCGCACGGATCAGACATAGATGGTGCGTGGGCCCACCGTTCGGATTCCACTAGGACCGCATTGCCCAGTCTGTCGGCTAGCCGGCGGGCCCAGGCGGTGGGAGTGATGGGGTCGAGGTGGCCAGACAGGATGAGCGTCGGCACATCGCTGACCATCGGCCAGTTGACGATGTCAGGTGACCTTTCGACCTGCCAGACAGCACACAGCGCCCGGACCTTGACCTCTCCGCGGGCCACCGCGTCCAGGAGGGGATCTCCCGTCAGCATCGGGTCGGCGTCGTTGAACGGAAGCTCGTCGGCGCATTCGGAGGAGAGCCTGGCGCCCTCGCTGGTCGGATCACCGACCGATCGCCCGGTTGACGCCACCTCGGTAAGGGCAGCGATCGCTTCGGCCAGACGGCCCTCGGCAGCCAGGGCTACGGCCCCGTCGACCACGTTCAATCCGGCTGGGGCGGCCAGAGCGTCAGCCACCAGTCGGATGAGCCGGGCATCGTCGTAAGCGGAGGCTTCACCGGACCAGATGGTGACGGCCACTGGACGATCGGCCAGGTCGTCCAGCACCGACCGCAGGGGGTCGACCAGCCCCCCAGGACAGGTGGCATCGGCCCGGCAAAGGTTCTCCATCGAGGCGAGGGCGTATAGGACCCCTTCCGGTAGGTCATCGTAGAGGTCGACCTCGGGGGGCGTCGGGGAGTCGAGAACCGCAGAGGCAACGGAGGATCCGTCAATGCGGAGCAGCTCGAGGGCGATCCGGGTGCCGGACGAGACCCCGTGTAGATGCCAGGCGTCGATGCCCAGGGACCGGCGAAGGTGGACGAGGTCAGCGGCGGTGGATCCGACGGTGACTGACCCCCGGTCCACCCCCTTCTGGTCCAGCCGGTAGCGGCAGGCCTGAATGGCTTCGCCTGGGGGCGTGGCAGGGTCGTCCAGCTCGGGGCAGTCCAGAGACGGGGTCGAGGTTCCCCCACCTCGCTGGTCCACGAGAACGACGTCGTGGCCTTCGAGCACCTGGGATCGGGGGACCAGCCACCGGTAGCGGTCAGCGACCGCCCGTCCGCCCGGCCCACCGTGTAGGTGGAGTACCGGTAGCCCGGCGGGGTCCTCGGCCCAGAGGACGGCCACGCCGAGGGTTCCGTGGTCCAAATGGAGACGATGACAGGAGACGGTCAGGCGGGTGGGTACCGCCTCACCGGGACAGTCCTCGTCGACGAGAGAGAAGGCCGTTCCGGGGTCAGGGTTGTCGGTTGTTTCCGAGCCGCAGGACGCGGCGGCCAGCAAGAGGCCGACGGGAAGGAGGGGGCTAGCCAGCGTGCGCCACACCGCAGCCACCGTACCGATCGGCGACATGATGGGTCGATCAGCGGGTGGTTCGGGCCGGGTGGGCTGTCACACCCCGCAACGAAGATGGGGTCATGCGAGACGACACCCTGGTTATTGATTGTGGGACCTGCACCGAGCACGGGACCAAAACGTGTGACGACTGCGTGGTCACGTTCCTCTGTGGGCGCGACCCAGAGGACGCCGTGGTCGTCGATCTGGCCGAGTTCCGAGCTATCCGGATGCTCGGAGACGCTGGCTTGGTTCCGCCCCTGCGCCACACCGATTCGGTACGAGCCGAACACTGATCGCGGGTCCCTCTGCCGGGCCGTGTCGTGAGACGATGACCCGATGGAGCTGACCGCTAACCAGTTGGCCACCGAGTTGGTCGATCTTGGTCGCTCTGCCGGACTTGATGCCGTAGGTATGGCGGATGCCCGCCCCTTCCCCGAGGTCCGAGCGGAGCTGGAACGTCGACGAGCCGCCGGGCTGTCCGGAGGGATGCAGTTCACATACCGGAACCCAGAGCGTTCCACCGATCCCAGCCGCATCCTGAAAGGAGCCCGATCGTTGGTCGTAGCGGCCCGGCGAACGCCGGCTCCGCGGCTGGCTGATGTGGGTGCCGGTCGGTTACGCATCGCCGCTTACGCGCGTCACGACCACTATGCAGACTTGCGGCGGGGCCTGAGCCGCCTGGCCGATCACCTCCAGGCTGACGGATGGGCGGCCCGGGTGGTGGCCGACGACAATGCCCTGGTGGACAGGGCGGCCGCTGTCCGAGCCGGAATCGGCTGGTGGGGTCACAACGCCAACGTGCTCCTGCCAGGGCGGGGTAGTTGGTTCGTCCTGGGTGCCGTGGTAACCGATGCCCCGTTACCGGCATCCGAACCGGTCGACGACGGCTGTGGGACCTGCCGGCGTTGCCTCGACGGATGCCCGACTGGGGCCATTGTGGAACCGGGCGTGGTCGACGCCCGCCGGTGCTTGGCATGGCTGGTTCAGGCGCCGGGGTCAATCCCCCGGGAGTTCCGAGCCGCCTTGGGTGGCCGGCTCTACGGGTGCGACGACTGCCAGGAGGTTTGCCCTGTGGGGCGGTCGGACCGCATGGCTGACGGAACCGACGACCCGGCGGCCGACGTGGAGGCCGCCTGGGTGCTTCGGGCCAGAGACGACGAGCTCATGGACCGCTTCGGTCGGTGGTACATCGCCGACCGGGACCCGACCTACCTGCGTCGCAACGCCCTGGTGGCTCTCGGCAACACGGCGGCCGGTGAGGACCGGGCGGTCGCCGGGCTGCTCGAGGTCTACCTGGCCAGCGACGATTCGATCTTGCGCTCCCACGCTGTCTGGGCTGCCGACCGGCTGGGTCGTCCCGACCTGCTGGACGGCCTAGACGCAGGGGGAGACTTGTTGGTGGCTGAGGAGTTAGCTGCCGTTCGGGACAGGGTGGAGGCGTGAGGCGCCACCTGCTGGTAACCAACGACTTTCCCCCGAAGGTCGGGGGGATCCAGTCCTACCTATGGGAGCTATGGCGTCGGCTTCCGGCGGACGACATCGCCGTGCACACCACCCCGCATGCTGGAGCGCTTGCATTCGATGCTGAGCAGGCGTTCGTCGTTACCAGGTCCCGGGAGCCAGCCCTCCTGCCCACTCCGACGGTGGTCCGACGGGTCCGCAATCTGGCCGAGCGAGAAGGGGCGGAGTTGGTGGTATGGGATCCGGCGCTCCCCGTGGGCCACGCCGCCCGCCGGGTAGGCCGCCCCTACGCGGTAGTACTCCACGGATCAGAGGTCACGGTGCCCGGACGCCTCCCGATGGCCCGATCAATTCTGGCCCGGGTGCTTCGTGGGGCCTCCCTGGTGATCTGTGCCGGCAACTACCCGGCCGCTGAAGCAGAGCGTGCTGCCGGTTGCACCCTGCCCACCGTGGTTGTCCCGCCCGGCGTGGACACCGATCGTTTTCGTCCCCTGGACGAGGCGGAGCGGGCATCGGTACGTCGTGAACTGGGGCTCCCCGTGGATGCTCCCCTCGTGGTCAGCGTTAGCCGCTTGGTGCCTCGCAAAGGGATGGACACCCTGATCCGATCAGCGGCCCGCCTCGGACGTACCGAGCCGGATCTGGTGGTGGCCATCGCCGGGTCCGGGCGGGACCGACGACGTCTGGAGGATCTGGCGGCGTCGACCGGGGCGCCGGTCCGCCTCCTAGGCCGGGTACCCGAGGAACTCCTTCCCGGGCTTTACGGGGCCGGAGATGTCTTCGCCATGCTCTGTCGATCACGATGGGGAGGTCTGGAACAGGAGGGGTTCGGCATCGTGTTCCTTGAGGCCGCTGCCGCTGGGGTGCCCCAAGTGGCGGGCGAAAGTGGGGGGGCCGCCGAAGCCGTCGCCCACGAGAGGACGGGACTGGTGATGGGGCGACCGGACGCCGTCGAGCAGGTGGCTCGCACCCTGAGCGACTTGCTGGGTGATAGGGAGCGACGGACCGAGATGGGTCGGGAGGCCCGCCGGCGGGCTGAAGTTGAGTTCTCCTATGACGTCCTGGCTAGGCGTCTCCGGGCTGGCATCGACGAAGCGAGCCTGGTCGGCTGACCGGACCACGGGGACCCACCGCGACCGGCGTGGGACCGGTAGTGTCAAAGCCGAGGAGGCGGCTATGACCGACCATGCCAGCCAGCGCATCGTTGTTCGGGCGACGCCGCAACACTGCTTCGAGACGGTGCTCGACGTCGAGCGCCTGCCCGAGTGGGCTCCTGATATCAAGGAGGCCGTTGTGCTGGTCCGTGACGACGAGGGCCGTCCGGGCGACGTGTCCTTTCGCGCCGCGGCCATGGGTCGGAGCACCTCGTACACCCTGCGGTACAGCTACGGGTCCAATCCGCTTCGTATCTCGTGGCGGCTGATCGACGGCGACCTGCTGGAGCGGATGAGCGGGGAGTACGAGTTCCTGGCCGTGGAAGGGGATCCCGAGGCCACGCTCGTCGTTTACGACCTGGACGTTGATCTCCTGATCAGGCTTCCTGGTTTCGTAAGGCGTCGCCTGGAGGCCAAGGTTGTCCATGCCGCCATCGACGACCTGAAGACTCGGATCGAGGTCGGCGCTCGCTCGACCTGAGATCAGCCGCGTTGCGACGCGACGATCGGCGTCGGGTTTAGACCGGGGGCGAGGGTTTCGTCTGCTTTTCCCTGATCGAGAACGAGCAGTGAACTGGCCAAGCGGTCAGGAATCTTCGGGGGGCTCTGAATCCTCTGGGTCCGTGAGGCCCTCGGCCCGGAAGCTGTCGTAGTTGGCGCACTCCACCGGTGAGCCTTCCTCGGGAGGATCACCGTCGCTGACCGGGACGTTGATAGCGGCCGGGCCGTCGTCTCCGTCGAGCAGGATGACCACGTGGTCGATCTCGGCGCCAACCACCAGATCAGTAGCCGTGCAGACCATCATGGCGAAGGCCAGCCGGTTGCCTGTGCTGTCGTCTTGGGGGAAGCCCTCCAGGCTGTCAAGGTGGATCTGCAACAAGCCGGCCTCCAGGACGGTGCCGATCACCGATGAGCCCTCGGCGAACGGCGAGATGACTCCGGCGTCTTGCTCGGCGGGAGAGGGACCGGCCAGGACCTGATCCAGAATCACGGTGATGGAACCGTCGCCGACGATCTCACGGTCCACCGCCTCGAGCAGGAGTCGGTCGTCCCCGGCCCCCCGGGCTAGGTAGATCTGCACGGTTTCGGTCATAGCCGGCGCTTCGGTGGTGGTCGATGCTGCCGGGAGCAAGACATCAGGCAACTCGGCGGCCAGGTCCCGGGCGCTGTCGTCGACAGGGATCGAGCAGCCGGTGAGCACCGCCAGCACGAGGAGGGGCGCCGCGATTCGGCATCCGGGGGTCATGAGTCCGCTCCCGGGAGGGGTAGTTCGAGCACGAATCGTGCTCCTTTCCGACCATCGGCCCGCTCCTCCACCCATACTCGACCGCCGTGGAGTCGGAGGTCCTCGGCTACGAGGCTCAGGCCCAGTCCCGTCCCGCCGTCGTTGCCCCGACGGCCACCGGCGGAGCCACGGGAGAACCGATCGAAGATGGCCTCCCGCTCGTCGGCGGGTACCCCGGGACCTTCGTCCTCGACCACTATCCGGATCACCTTGTCGGCTTCCAGGCCGATGGCAGTTGAACCGCCGCCGTAACGCCGGGCGTTATCCAACAGATTCGACATCACGCGAGCTAGGCGCCGCTTGTCGGCCACTATGACCAGCGAACCGGCTCCAGGGGGCAGCTGGACCGGGATGGCACCAGCCCCCTGAGCGGTGGCCTCCAGGAACAGCGCCAGGTTGACCTCCTCGGGGTCAAGGGAGGCAACCCCGGCGTCGTAGCCCGATATTTCCAGCAGGTCGTTGACCAGCCGGTTGAAACGTTCCAGGTCACCGACCAGCAGGTCCAGAGCGGTACGAGAGCGGTCGGAGAGCTCGTCACGGCGCGCGTTCAAAACACCAACACTGGCCATCAGCGTGGTTAGCGGGCTGCGAAGTTCGTGGCTGACGTCCGACGCGAACCGGGCGTCGCGTTGGATGCGAGCCTCCAGCGCCCGGGCCATCTCATTGAACGAATCAGCAAGGCGGTCCAGGTCGGGGTCGGCCTGGCGGCTCAGCCGGGTGTCCAAGCGCCCCCCGGCAATGGCCTCGGCGGCCCCCCGGACCCGCCGGAGCGGGCTAAGCGCCCGTTGGCTGACCCAAGAGCCCAGCAGGGCGGCAAGCAGGGTGGTGGCCGCCCCGGCGCCCAACAGGACGAACTGGAGGGAGTCCAGGGTCCTTTCCACCTCCACGAGGTCTAGGACCGCGTAGTAGTCGGCGTCGAAGGCGACTAGTGGGATGGCCACCACGAGGTGGGGTTTGTCCCGGACGGTGGCCAGCATCTGTCCTGCCTCCCTCCGGGCCATTAGTTGGACGAGGGAAGGCGGCAGGTCGTTACGGTCCAGTTCGGGGGCCGGGAGCCAGGCCTCGCCGAGTCGAATGATGCGCTGACTGCCCTCGATCCGGGTAAGGGAGTCGGCGATGGTGGGGAGGTCCTCGATGGTCGAGTCGGGGGTGAGCTGGTTGGATAACCGGGTGGCGTTGCTGATCGCCATGGCCGCCGCGGCCTGCTCTCGTGTATCGAGGAGCTGTTGACGGGTGAGGAGCAGGGTGGCGGCCGCTAGCACCAGGGACACCAGCAGCCCGCCGACCGCGAAAAGCATGGAGATCCGGGCTCCGAGCCCGAGGTTGCTGGCCGTGTCGTTCATCCGGGGTCGGCCCCGCTTTAGGTCTGCAACTTGTAGCCCATGCCGCGCACGGTGACTACGTAACGGGGGTTGGCCGCGTCGGGTTCGATTTTGGTTCGGAGCCGACGGACGTGAACGTCTACCAGGCGGCCGTCGCCGAAGTAGTCGTAGCCCCACACCCGTTCCAACAGGTCCTCCCGACTGAGCACTCGCCCGGAGGAGGAGGCCAACTCCACCAGAAGGCGGAACTCGGTACGGGTGAGGTGAACCTCGGTTCCGTTCTGGCGGACCACCCCCTCGTCGGGGAGGATCTCCAACTGGTCGACCTGGATGAGGCTTGGGCGGGCCTCGTCGGGTCGGGCCCGCCGCAGCAGGGCCCGGATGCGGGCCGAAAGTTCCTTGGGGTCGAACGGCTTCCGTAGGTAGTCGTCGGCGCCCGCCTCCAGGCCCGCTACCACGTCGTGGCTGTCGGAGCGGGCAGTCACCATCACGATCGGGACGTCTCCCAGCCGGCGGATACTCCGGCACACCTCGAATCCGTCGATGCCGGGAAGCATGATGTCGATGAGTACCACGTCGGCCGGCGTCCGGTTGAAGGCGTCTAGGGCGGCCTCTCCACTGGCCGTCTCCTCGACGTCCCACCCCTCCTCCTCGAGGGCCATGCGCACAGCGGTGCGGATCCGCTCGTCATCCTCGACGGTCAGGATGCGGGTTCCCATTACCAAATGGTGCCCCATATGGGGTGCTGTTGTCCCGCACCGGGGTCTCTACGGCCCATCAGGGCAGGTGGAACCACGCACCTACTGGCAGAGGCTGGAGGGAAGGACCTGAGTCAAGGGCCTGAGAGGGCTCCGGCTTCAAGCAGGAGTTCAGCCAGGGGTTTTGCCAGATCACGGTTGGTGGCCATCACGATGAGGTCATCCGACCAGTTCATTGACGCCTCCTCCCCTGTGACCGCAACTGGGAATGGGGAGCGGAAGAAGTTGTTTTAAATAACGTGACCACTCCACCTGAAGCGGTTTCGGCATACAAGACAAGTTGAGACCGAGCTAGTCAGATTCTGCTCAGACACCCTTCCCC
>ENA-UPTF01000303-UPTF01000303.1-marine-metagenome-genome-assembly--contig:-NODE-303-length-35604-cov-4.747882_pt1 | contig 35604 bp, 33 predicted proteins | sample MGYA00238166_ERZ767019 | MGnify/ENA primary metagenome ERZ767019 (study PRJEB28930, sample SAMN06266391) | marine metagenome | isolation source: Sea water from 250 m depth | place: Atlantic Ocean | study... | reverse complement strand
CCATCATCTTCTTTACAAACAAAAAACCCCGCGAGTGTGGGGCGAAGTATTATTTTTTAAGTAAACCCCAAATATGATATCCCACGAATTTGGGAGTATTAGGAATGTACATATCTTCAGTATTCTGAATATCAAACCCACATTCTGCTAATAAATGTCTTATATCTCTTGCTAAATGACATCCATCAGCTAAAATTTTCCAAATTGGTTCTATAGTTTTTTGAAATTTTTTTACATTCAAATCTGGAGATCTAGAATGTTCTGAAAAAATGAAATTTCCACCTTTTTTTAAAACTCGTCTTATTTCTTTAATAGCATATTCAGGATTTGGAATTGAGCATAAGGTGTAAGTACATACAACTGTATCAATAGAATCAGTTTCAATGGGTATTTCTTCAGCACTAGCAGTTAAATATTCAAAATTAATTTCACAATCTCTTAATCTTTTTTTAGATAAGTTTTGCATATATATTGAAGGTTCAAGACCTATAATTGTTTTTACCTTATTGTGATTATAAAAAGGAAGATTATGACCAGAACCAAATCCAATCTCTAAAACATCTCCCTTGGCAAGATGGATAACTTTTGTTCGTTGAATTCTAATTGGTTTAGAAGTACAAGCTAAAGATATTAATCTCGGCTGAATAATATTAGACCATATCATTTTATAATCTACAAAAAACTACCCTACAATGTGTGTGGGCCTATAAACAAAAAACACCACGAAGGTGGGACATTATTTAATTATTTAGGTTAGCAATACATTCAATTTCCACAAGTATATCATCACCTAATTCTGCACCTCCAAAGGTTGTCCTTGCAGGTTTATGTTTCTTAAAATATTTGACATACTCTTCACTCATCACTCCCCAATCATCTCCATTTGCTAAAATACAGGTGCATTTAACTATGTCATCCATTGTTGCGTTATGTTTTTCTAAAATAGTCTTAATATTTTTCATTGTTTGATTAACCTGCGGCCTAATACCACCTTCTATAATTTTATTATAATCGTCTTCAAGATTAGCAATTTGACCTGATATGTATAACATATCTCCTACTTGAACTGATTCAGAATATGGTACAGAGTCTAATTGATGTGAATGATATGTGGTCTTATTTTGCTTAGAATTTTCACAGCCCCAGAACCCAACCAACAAAACTATAAATAGATATTTCTTCATACTCACCAAATCTACCCATCTTCTTTACAAACAAAAAACCCCGCTGGATAATTTCCCTGGGGTTATAAATACCCCCCATGCTTATATGTGGGAAGTGGGGTGGGGAGTATCCTACAGATCGGTATCCTACAAACGACTATATATGATCATGTACGCATGTAGATGATCAAAGGCATCACTAATCTCAGGCTCTATAAAATACAAAAGCCCCCGTCAGTAAACAGAGGCTCTCGAAGGGCTCGCCTGTTGTGGGCGTTACAAGGCTCGAACTTGTGACCTCTGCCTTGTAAGGGCAGCGCTCTGACCAACTGAGCTAAACGCCCAATATCAAATAAAATTAAAATTATTTAGAACTAGTTGGAGAAGGTCTCCTACGATTTTTGATTACACTGGGAAGGGCAATTTTAATGACATCCTTAATCTCTTTGGCAAAATGGAAGGTTAAATCTTTGGAAACATGCTCCGGTACATCTTCTAGGTCTTTCCGATTGTGTTCTGGAAGGATGACTTCCTTTATACCAGCTCGATGGGCCGCTGTCACCTTTTCTTTAACACCGCCAATTGGTAGAACATTACCGCGTAGGGTAATCTCACCGGTCATAGCCACTTTTTCCTTTACGGATATTTCCGTAAGCAACGATACGAGGGATGTTACCATGCTAACACCTGCAGAAGGGCCATCTTTTGGGATAGCACCTGCTGGAACATGTACATGAATATCAGTCTTATCATTAAAATCAGGGTCAATATCAAAATCATCAGCCTGAGCACGCACATATGCAAGACCGGCAGTAGCAGATTCCTTCATCACATCACCTAATTGACCAGTTAGAGTTAATTTCCCCTTACCTTTCATCCGTGTGGATTCAACAAATAAAATATCGCCACCAGCGGCAGTCCAAGCCAACCCAGTTACCACACCCGGTTTGGTGGAACGCTCAGCTAATTCCGAATGAAATCGGGATGCTCCTAGTAATTTATGTACCTTGGTCTTAGTTATTTTTATACTCTTGGACTTGGTTTCAACCAATTCCCGAGCAACTTTTCGCATTACATTGGCAATTTCCCTTTCCAGTTGACGTACGCCCGCTTCCCTTGTATAAGCACTGATTAACTCTTTGATTGCATTAATATCAAGCATGGCTTCACCCTTTGTCAGACCATTTTCTTCTACCTGTTTAGGTACTAGATGACGCTTGGCAATCTGTACTTTCTCATCTTCGATATAACCAGAGAACTCTAAAATTTCCATTCGGTCACGAAGTGCTGGAGGAATAGCGTCTTGATAGTTTGCAGTGGCAATGAACATTACTTTACTCAAATCAAAATTTACTTCTAGATAGTGGTCACTAAAGGAGTGATTTTGTTCTGGGTCCAAAACTTCTAGTAAAGCTGAGGAAGGATCACCACGAAAATCAGCACCTAGTTTATCTACTTCGTCCAACATAAAAACTGGATTATTGGTGCCAGCTTTTTTGATAGACTGTATAATACGACCTGGAAGTGCTCCAATATAGGTCCGTCGATGACCTCGAATTTCTGCTTCATCCCGCACTCCCCCGAGAGACAGGCGAATAAATTTCCGACCCATGGCTCTAGCAATTGATTTTCCCAGAGAAGTTTTACCCACACCTGGGGGACCACCAAAGCATAATATGGGACCACGAACATTGCTATCTGGATTACGTTTTTGTTTCAAATTTCGAACTGCCAAGTATTCAATGATGCGTTCTTTAACCTTTTCGAGACCATAATGGTCTTCATCCAATATTTTCAGTGCTTTTTTAATATTGATACGATCTTTTGATGATTTACTCCAAGGCAGGTCTGAAAGCCATTCAATATAGGTACGAGATACATTATACTCTGGAGATTGGGTTGGGATTCGCATAAGTCGGTCCAACTCTTTCATGGCAACTTTGTTAGCTTCTTCCGACATTTTTGCTTCTTGAATTCGTGATTCAAGCTCTTTTAGCTCGATTGTCCCTTCATCTTCCCCCAGTTCCTTCTGGATTGCCTTCACTTGCTCTCGTAGATAATATTCCCGTTGAGTCTTTGCAATTTCATCATGGACCTCTGTTTGAATCTCTTCACCTAATTTAATGCGTTGGGTCTCCCGGGAAATAATATTTATGGCTTTTTCCATTCGTTTTTTAATGTTCAATTCTTCCAGGACTCCCTGTTTTTCCTGATTTGGCAGAGTCATCAGGGAGATGGTCCTATCTACCAACCTATTTGTTTTTTGAATATTAGAGAGCATACCAGTATGTTCTTCAGTAAGATTAGGTGCAACCTTAATCAATTCTTTAAAAGCTTGTCGAAGATGTTTGGCCATAGCTTCTAACTCTATTTCATCTTTTATCGGATCATCACTTACCGGCTGGACCGCTGCTTTGAAGTAAGGATCTTTATCCAAATAGTCTAGTATTTTAACCCTGGAAATGCCCTGAACTATCGCTGACTTACTATTATCGGGCATGTCAAAAACTTTCAATACAGTTGCTAAAGTTCCGTAAACATAGAGGTCCTCTGGTTCAGGGTCCTCGATAGAACCATCTTCCTGAGCGACAACAATGATATACTTCCTTTTTTGGTCTAGTTCAGCAATCAATTTCAGGGATTTTTCCCTACCAATATAGATAGGTATTACCTGCTGGGGGAACAAGACCGTATTTCGTAATGGCATTACAGGATATTGTTCCGTCCCTTCCAAGGAAATGTTTTCGATATCTTTTTCTGACAATTGATCAGCCATAATTAACCTTCAATTAGTTGTGTTTAGATTAATATAAACAAGCATCATGCCATTCCAGTTCCAATGAATATTAGACCTCTTAAGAATTGTTTGTATGTTAAAATGGCGGACTTTCTAAAGTAACTCTAAAGAACGGATAAAAGTTTCAAACGAATCTATATAATTGTCCAGTGTCTTCTTTGGGCCAGTACATTTGAAATAATAGGTTTCATCAGTAGATCTTACGATTGCTGCTAACAAACCATAATTTGGTTTTTCAACGGTGGGACCACGATTGCCCATCCCAGATTTAAGATATATTCCTGCTGTATAGGCAAAGGTGATTTCTAGTTCATGTATTTTCTCATTTCTAACAGTTGAATAATCAGTCATTCTTTTTTTATCAGGATTCAAGAACTGACCCAACCAACGGTTCAGATTGGCATCAACGCTACCACCAATGCCAGAAAATACTATTAATTCGCATCTTTCGGATTTACCTGAAATATTAAACTGAGCCAAGCGCATAGAGTTTGACGGGTTCTCTCGCATCCAGCCGTCAGGTACAACCCCCTGCAAATTGCCAATCCTATTGTACCCGTCCTTCAGTGTGATTCTTTCTACACCACGATTGGCGATTTTCATAGATGTAGATGTAATATTGTTATCTGGATTCTTGAATCGGTCTGTCTCACTCATGGTTATATACAAACTCAAAATACATCCCACCATCAGAGTAGAACCGATAATTAAGTTTTTAGGGTTCAATATCTAATCCAAGGCCAGACGGGCCTGTTCATCAGCATGATAAGAGCTACGTACTAACGGTCCCGATTCAACAATATCAAAACCCAAGTAAAGTCCAATTCGTTTATAGGTTTCAAATTCATCATTTGATACGTAGCGCTGAACTGGAAGGTTTTCTTTGGTGGGTTGTAAATACTGTCCAATAGTAAAGATAGATACTCCAAATTTTCTTATTTCTTTCATTGTATTTACCACCTCATCAAAATTTTCGCCAAGCCCTACCATGATTCCAGTTTTTGTGTACAGGCCAAACTCCGCAGATTGCCTCAGTATATCTATACTTCTCTCCCAGTTCGCTTGGCTTCGTACTTTGCGGCTAATACGTTCTACGCACTCTACATTATGGCTAAAAATATCCGGTCTCGCATTAAAGACTCTTTCCAAGGCCGGTCTATACCCCTTGAAATCAGGCGTTAGAACTTCTACGGTACAACCCGGGACATGTTCACGAATCTGATTTATTGTTTCCCCCCAAATAGATGAGCCGTAATCATCTTTTAGGTCATCTCTATCAACTGATGTGATAACCACATGGCGCAACTGCATTTTTTTTATTGCAATAGCGGTCCGAATTGGTTCCAGAGGATCATCCCATTTTGGTTTGCCTGTCTTGACCGAGCAAAACCCACAGGCCCGTGTACACACATCACCCAGAATCATAATAGTAGCGGTCCCTCGGTTCCAGCATTCATAGATATTTGGGCAACGAGCTTCTTCACATACAGTATTTAGTTTATTTTCGCGAACCACTTCGTTCACAAAACGGTAGCCATCATTGATATGAAACCGTATCTTTGGTTTGGCTGTTCTAGACAAGATTTTGGACACTATAATAATCCTCCAAGTTTCATGGTCTCCAAATTATTTTTCACTTCCTGAATGAAACGAGCTCCCCCGGCACCATCAATTAAGCGATGATCAAAACCAAGAGTGAGCATCATTATACTTCTTATAGCAATGGATTCAGTGTACTCCCGTTCCACAACTACTGGTTGCTTCTTAATAGCCCCGGTTCCCAGAATACCAACATTGGGCTGATTAATTATCGGCGTTCCTATGGTTGCGCCAAAAACACCAAAGTTCGTTATAGTAAATGTAGAACCCTGCAATTCATCTGGACTGATCTTTTTGCTACGAGTGCGGACCGCTATATCATTAACATCCTTGCACAGACCCAGAAGACTTTTCTCATCGCACTGGAGAAGGGTGGGAACCATTAATCCATTATCCACTGATACAGCCAGACCTATATTCACCTGTTTGTGATAGATAACTGTATCACCATTTTCCAAAGATGCATTCATTTCAGGGAATACCTTTAATGCCTGGACCGTAGCAAGGATAATGAATGGTGTATAGGTTAAATTAAGTCCTTCTTTTTCTAAAAATGATTTTTCATTCTCAGTAACAAAATCCACAATTGATGTCATATCCACTTCACTCATCACATAAACATGGGCCGATGTGTCAAGGCTATAGCGCATGTGACCAGCAATCAGTTTACGCATATGGTCTATATCTTCTTTCTTACCAGGAATAGATTTTATTTTCGTAGGAGTGGACTTTATTAGTTCTTGCTTTACGGTAGTTGTTGGTGGCACTGGTGATCGTGTTCCCAGGTAGGCGTGTAGATCCTTTTTAGTTATACGCCCATTTCGGCCAGTCCCTTGGATGGAATCCAATTCACTTAAGGACAGATTTTCCTGGGTAGCAATCTTCAGAACAACTGGGGTAAAAATGGATTCCCCTTTTTTACTTTTTTGTTTGGTATTTCCTCGCTTTGAAGAGGGTAAAGAATTCTGCTGACTCAATGATACTTCATCTTCCTCTATATCTTTAGTTTCTTCTTTTGGTCTGGACTTTACTGGGGTGTTTCCGTCTGTGTCGATCCTGGCAATAACAACACCAACTTCTATTACAGCATTGACATCTGCCAAGATTTCCACTACTGTACCGGCTGCGGGCGAAGGAATCTCAGAATCTACTTTATCAGTTCCAATCTCTAGTAACGTTTCATCCTGACCAATAGTTTCACCTGGTTGCTTATACCATTCCAAAATGGTTCCTTCTGTAATACTTTCGCCCATTTTTGGCATGATCACGTCTACTACCATCTAATACTCCAATAATTCCATGATGGCTTCAGATATATCGGCGGTCTGGGGTAAGACCTGTTCTTCTAAATGCCAATTATATGGGACCGGACAATCTTTTGATGCTACCCTGCGGACCGGTCCATCCAGCAACTCAAAAAAATTGTCCACAATCAAGGCTGAAATTTCTGCACCAGGACCATTTGTCAGGTTATCTTCATAAACCAGGATAGCTTTACCCGTTTTACTTAGGGATATTTCAATAGAATCTATGTCAAGAGGATTTAGTGTGCGCAGATCGAGCACATCTACTGACCCATTCGGTAAATTACATTCTCGTATCGCATCCAAGCTTTTCTGTACCATTGCACCCCATGTAATCACGGTCAATTCATCACCTTCCATCACAACCCGTGCTTTTCCAAAGGGTAATAGGTAATTTTCATCTGGTTCTTCCGTGGCTGAAAATCCTTGGCGATATAACCCCTTATGTTCCAAAAACAATATCGGATCATCCATCCGACAGGCCATCTTCAATAAACCTTTGGCATCCCGTGCCGTAGATGGATAAGCAATATAAATTCCCGGCATATGGATAAAATATCCATCAATGGACTGGCTGTGGCATAAGGCTCCATGAATATAGCCCCCGACAGGTACTCTTATCACAAAAGGGCAGTTCCATGCATTTTTAGATCGGTATCGCATTGTGACAACTTCATTTCTGAGCTGCATCATTGCGGGCCAGATATAATCTCCAAACTGGATTTCTACAACCGGTTTGTATCCTGTTACTGCCATTCCAACTGCGGTGCCAATGATACTGGATTCTGCAAGGGGGGAATTAAATACTCTCTCTGTGCCAAAATCGGTTGATAATCCCCTTGTTGCAGTGAATACACCACCCTTTGGATCGGCAACATCCTGTCCATAGATCACCATCTTATCATTATATTCCATTTCCTCATGTAGGGCATGATTAATGGCATCCACTAGAACAATTTTCTCAGCTATGGGCACAAAATCTGTTTCAGCAGTGTGTCCGTTAGCACTATAGACATGTGTTAAGGCATTTTCTATTGCTGGATGATCTTGCCGCTCAGCCCATTCTGCATCCTGGTCCACATGGGTCTTTACTTCATTATTTATTTTTTCAATATCATTTTCTGTAAAGAATTTTTCTTCCAAGCATTCATTTTCAAGGATATGGATCGGATCCTGTTTTTGATCCTCTTCCAACGCCTCTGGTGTACGATATTTTCGCTGATCATCAGAACTGGAATGGGGAACCAACCGAACAACATTCGAGATAATTACAGTAGGTCCTTTCCCTCTCCTGGCTCTCTCAGCCGCCTGTTTAAATGCCAGATTAGTCTCAAAGAAATTTGTCCCATCCACATCATAGCGTGAAAGATTTTTATATCCGTTAACCATGCTATAAACAGATCCTGCGGTCTGATCTGATCGATGGGTGCTGATAGCATATTCATTATCCTCAATATGAAAAATAATAGGTGCTTTTGCTCGGCTTGCCCAGTTCAGTGCTTCGTGAAAATCACCTTGACTAGTGGTTCCTTCTCCTGCAGATACATATATAATCTCTCTAGATTTTTCCATTTTTCGTGTCAGCGCACAACCTACAGCCTGTAGAAACTGGGTTCCTGTTGGACTAGACTGTGACACAACCCTCAGTGCCTTATGACCATAATGCATAGGCATTTGGCGACCACCAGAGTTAGGGTCTGCGTCCCGGGCAAGAAAGGAAAGTAATTGTTCTTTAGCTGTCATCCCCAGTCCTAAACAATAAGCTCCATCCCGATAATATGGGTATGACCAGTCTTCGCCACCTTTCATCACATTAGCAGCCGCCAACTGGGCGGCTTCATGCCCGGAGCATCCCATATGAAAGAATGCCTTGCCCTGTTTCAACATGGTCATCATTTTATCATCCAACTTCCGTGCGAGTACCATAGTGTGATAAACATCTAATACTTGTTGTTTTGTAAATCCGTGGAGACGTGCCATTAAATCTCAAAAATTGAAAATAGTTTTAAAATGGTTTACCAGTGCTTTTTTAACTGCTACCATATCTATATCATGACCTAACAGGGTTGCCATGGAAGTCACACCGAAATCACGGATGCCACAAGGAATGATACCTTCATAGAATGATAGGTCCGGATCAACATTTAACGCAAAACCATGCATGGTCACCCAGCGACTGATTCGTACTCCCAAAGCCGCTACTTTCTCATCCTGAATCCAGACTCCTGTGAGGCCTTTTTTACGATCAGCATTAATTTTAAAATCAGATAGAACATCAATGATTATCTTTTCCAGTGACCGCATGTACCAGCTCACGCTCCTGTGATACCGATGCAGGTCAAGGATAGGATAACCTACTAATTGTCCTGGTCCATGAAAAGTTATATCTCCGCCCCGATCGGTTTGTATCACCGAGATACCATAATCATTTGATCTTAATAAATGAGACTTGTGAGATATTTTACCAAGTGTATATACTGGTTCATGTTCAACCAAAAGTAAATGATCTCCAATTTTCCCCGATATACGGCGGGCTTGAAGTTCCTTTTGTAAGCCCCAGACAGTCTCATACGAAGACATACCCAAATCCATGACCTTCAACCGGGAATCTATTTCAGGAAAAAATTCAGTGTCTCTAATCATAAGTTGTTTATACGCTTTCCCTGCCTATAATAGCTAAAAATTCACTGCGAGTACGATCTGATTCTCTAAACTTTCCCAACATGGATGATGTGGTCGCCAGGCTGTTCTGTTTTTCCACGCCGCGCATTTGCATGCACATATGCCTACCTTCCATCACAACCGCTACTCCAATTGGATCCAATACGGTCTGAATGGTTTCGGCAATCTGTCGAGTCAGCCGTTCCTGAATCTGAAGACGTCGCGAAAACATATCAATGATACGTGGGACCTTAGAAAGACCGATCACTTTTCCGTTCGGTATATAGCCAACATGAGTTTTACCAAAAAAAGGAAGCAGGTGGTGCTCGCACAGGCTGAAAAATTCCACATCCCGAATGATCACCATATCTTTCGCTTCTTCATGAAAAATTGCATTGTTTATTATATCATCTAAATTTTGTCTATATCCTTCTGAAAAAAACCTCCAGGATCTTGCGACGCGGGAAGGTGTTTTCAAAAGACCTTCTCTCGTTGGGTCCTCACCGATCTCTTCCAGCAGAGATTGAATGATCTCTCTCAATTTATCATGATCCTTCATATGCTGATCCTTCTTCATAAGAAGCAATATCGATCTTTCCTTTGAGCGCGTAGATCACACCATAAATAATGGGCGTATCTAAAAAGGCAACAATGATCTTAAATAAAAATCCATTTTCCAGAAGCAACCAAAATCTTTCCCACTCAATTGCACCTACAGAGCATAGTAATATTAAAACGGCCATGGTATCTACAAATTGACTTACGATCGTTGAACCATTATTACGAAGCCAAAGATGCTTTCCTTTTGTCAGTTTTTTCCAGAAATGAAAAATCCTCACATCGATGAATTGAGCCGATAGATAAGCTACCATAGATGCAAATACTGCCATTCCTTGTAATCCGAACACTTTTTGAAAAATATCATCATCAACCGGAGACCAGACAGTACTTGGAACAGCATTTGCAATAAGAATTATAAGCATAACAAAAACACTAGCTATTAATCCAGAGATCACAACCTGGTCTGCTTTTTTCTTCCCGTATAGCTCAGAAACAAGATCCGTAGCTAAAAACGTGATTGGATATGGCAAGATACCAACAGAAATTTCAAACGTATAGATTCCAAAAGGTGTCCATGTAAAAAATTTTTGAAAGATCAAATTACAGCTTACCAGTGAGGCAATAAAGATACCCGCAAGAATTAGATAGAATCGATCCTTGAAATCCATTATTCTCCAGGTCCATAATAATCAGTATGAATGGAATGAGTTTCAACTAACCTTAACCTTTGAAGATTACCCTGTTTTAATCTTTGAAAGATCTCGTCCCAGGCCCATATCAGAATATTTTCCGATGATGGCTGTTTATCTTTGAACCAATCAATATCCTGTTCTATCTGAGAATGGTCTAATAATTCTACCACATGGTTTTTCACTATTTCATTTAAATGTTTTAGATCTACAAGCCAACCAGAATCAGGGTCAACGGGACCAGTTATTGATACTTCCAATACATAATTATGCCCATGATTATTATAATCCTTTCCAAAGACCTTCAGGTTCTTCTCATCAGACCATTCTGCATTACCATACTTATGTGCTGCGCAAAAGCGGTATTTCTTAGTAATTATAGGATTTTTCATATAGTTGTATTATACAATGATTAATAAGGATAAAAATTACCGTTCTTCGGAGCCCCGTACAAAACATTATACATCCGCAGATGGACAAAGGTCAGATAAAGCACATTCATCACACCTGGGCCGTCTTGCGATACAAACGCTTCTGCCATGGTCTATCACCATATGGGTAAGTTTTACCCAGTCTTTTCGATCAAATAATTCCATTAGGTCTTTTTCGATCTTTTTCGGATCTTTATTATTAGTGAATCCTAATAAACCCATGATCCGTATCATGTGGGTGTCAATCACCATGACTGGTATATCATAGATCTCACCCAGTATACAATTGGCTGTTTTTCGTCCCACTCCTGGCAATTCAGTCAGATCATTCATATTATCAGGAACCATGCTACCATGCTCTTCTACTATCTTCAGGCTGGCCCCCTGAATGCTTTTTGCTTTCTGGTTATGGTATCCACAAGAATGAATATTCCTGGATAGTTGCTGTAGATCACAATAGGCAAAATCCTGTGGTGATTGATATTTCAGAAATAGGTCCTTGGTAACAATATTCACACGATGGTCTGTACATTGTGCAGAAAGAATCGTAGCCACTAAAAGTTCATGCGCGTTTTTATAGTTCAATGAACAATGTGAATCGGGGTATGCTCGATATAGAAGCCGGGTTATTTCAACCGCTCGCTCCCGAATTTTTACTTTAGATCCCTTCAATCAAGAAGTTCATTCAAAAGGTTTGGGATATTCCTAACAATGCTCGACCGCGGCAGAATTATATCACACCCGGCAGATCTATGCTTGGACTGTTCCTTCTTGTTAACCTTTCTCATCATTCCAATTACCTTAATGCCGCGACGCTTCAGTGCAGATATGAGACCAACAGAAGCGAACACTTTTTCCTCCATATCAATGATTGCCAGCACACAATTTTCCGAGAAATCATTCGGGCTTGTTTTTTCATCGCTAAACTCGACCTCTGTGCCACCATCCACACATGCTTCTGAAAGACGGGATCCTAATTCAAAATCTTTTACAAATAATAATACATCTGCCATAATCACTCCAACACAGGCACGAGGTTCCAATCGAAATCATTAGGAAAATCTTCAGCTTCATAGGCCGTGTGTACTTGTTCAATACTTTCCAACAATACTTTCATATTTATACCGCGTTGAATACCTGAGAAACTCTCGAATTTTTCTCTACATTTTTTCAATAAACTTTTTGCTCCCTTCACGTTCCCATTTTCAAGATGAACAAAGCTGACTGATAGCTGAATCAGTCCCTGAATGAATTTCCGGTCAGCCAAATAATACTCGGACCACAATTCTTCCCAGACCTCGTGGGCATCAAAAAAATTCTTAGAGTGGTAATGTCCCAGTCCAGCATGGAATAATCTTGAGATATTCTCTTTTTCATTCACTAACAACAATCGGATCTTTCATGCTATAATGTTTGCCATCTAATTCTATGGTACAAGCCTGAAAATGCGGGTCATGTTCAAAGAATAGGATCCAGTTCTCTTGCACCATAAGTGATAACAACTCCTCCTTTTCTTGGGCTGTCAGTGCAGGATGGATATCATACGCCATGATCCACGGAACGGGGATATGGGCAGCCATGGGTATAAGGTCCGCCCCGTAGAATAATGTTGTCCGGTCATCCTGAAGCAGAGGATGCATAAGACCTTTAGTATGACCATGAGTAAAATACAAATCTATTCCAGGTAGAAAAGGTTCATCCCCAACTACTATATTTAACATATTATTCTCTGCAATCACTCTCCAATCCCATTCCAAAAAACTGCCCTGATCTTTCTGGCTAGGATGATTGGCCAAATTCCAGTTCTCCTGCGAGACCCAATATTTTGCATTTGGAAATGTGGGTTCGGTCTTTTCACCATTTATCCGTGTGTTACCTCCAGCATGATCAAAATGAAGGTGAGTACAGAATACATCCGTTATATCATCCGGCATGAATCCATACTTATTCAAAGACGATACAATATTATAACGTGTCAGATCTATGTTATATATCTTCTGGTATTTATCGGCCCATTTATTCCCGTTACCTGTGTCTATCAAAATCTTACGGTTACTACTAACCAATAAAAGTGACCGGGTCACCATACTGATACGGTTCATAGAATCTGGTTGAGCTTGCTTTTCCCAAAGGGGTTTGGGAATGATTCCAAACATGGCACCACCGTCCAACCCAAATTCGCTGGTCTCAATACTGTACAATGTATAATCACCTATTTTCATAGTTCGAACTGTTGTTTTAAGCGGTTCCTTATTAATCTACTATTACTATTGTTCGAATTCATACAATATAGCCCTCGCAGAGACTCTAAAATTACTATCTCACGGCCACGTTCTAACGCTGGTTTATCTTGTAAAATAATAGATTCTGCCAAATCTATGAATCGAGTATCCGAACCATTTTCCTCTTTTTGTAACAAACTCTCCTGATAGATTTCAGACGAATTATATCCATCAAGAACCAATCCAGATAACCAATTAGATATTTCTCGGTGATAATTTTTCAATCGTACATACTCACCATTCCACAAACGGTATACCGAAGAATATGTAACCCACAGATCAGATTCATCGCTCATAAGAATCGCTTCAAACAATTTTTCCGGATCTATTGTTATATGCTTATGAGGTTCTGGTAATCTTTGCTGCTCTATTACACTTAATAAGCCACACGCATAGGTCCATATATCTTCCTTGAATTCTTGAAAATGAAAGCTCCGCAATAAGTGAAAAACAAACGTACCATTCCGTTCAGTATTTTGCAATGCCATTGCGGCCAGGGTATCTATAACGGAACGAGAACGATCTGACGCAAGAAAGGTTTTGGCAGCAAATTGTTTTGATTCATTCCACTTCCCATCTTGTAGAGCATCCTCCAAATCTCCTACAAAAATAGTTAAACCAACACCGCTTCTGGTTGCTTCTTCCAAAATTAAAGCATCATTTTTTCGCAGTGATTGATCAGTTAGAAGTTCTAACCCAAAATTCAAGAGGGTCTTTGAAGGGCTGTCTCGATCTTCACCAATTATATTTTTTAACGAATTCAATACTATAAGAGGGTGATCACACGGCAGTCTCCTCCATTCTATACAGGTTGCGGTGAATAAAAGATCATTCAGGTACTGGACCAAAGAATTGCCACCATCAAGTGCAAATCCAAGGAATTTAAGACAGGTATCCTGATCCCCTTTGGAAAGGGCATCTCTGAATCCAGATCTGTTCATTGAGTTTTATTGACTATCTTTTTTATCGTATCGGCCGAGATAATAAAATAATTGTATAGATAGTCCGGTCATACGAGAATATTCTGAAGGTGTCCCTTTTCCATTTCCAGGAAACATAGGGTCATACTCAACATATCTACCTTCCCACTCTGGATCCAAGCGATTGGATTCTTCGTAATTTTTACCTGTTAAATTCCATTTTGTATCGAAAACACTTCCAAGAGGCATCGCGTTGAAATCATGATAATAACCCAATTCATATCCGAACCGATCGGAGAGTTTACCGCCTTTTAAAAAGCCAAACCGTAGGCTAGGCTTATCATCCCGGTTTACTCCATCAGGTATGACCATGAAACGTCCTCCATTCCATGATACACGAGAAGCTTTTTTCTTTTTTTTCTTTTTAAAGATTCCTGATGTTCCTTCTTTTTCTTTGAAACGGTAGTATGTTATATCATAATTATTATTAGGGGTCAGACTCCAAGCTATATTCATAACATCCCATTTATTCTCGTGTCTCATTAGCACACGGCTTATGTCCAAACCGGAACCAGATATAGGCAAACCAATTCTATATCCAATCTCTGTATCTGCATCTAGCCCTTTGCGAAACCATAGAATCGGTATAATATTTTCAGCTGATAAAGCATATCCATAGACCTTTTCATTTTTTCTCAGCTGGCCAGGATGAACCACTGGGTGTGAAGCACACCCTTTGAAAAATATTCCTATAGCAAATAATAGTATGGGAGCTGTCTTCGACATGGTTTACGGTGAAAAAATACAGAAATCTCCTGAGAGATTAAATGGAAAAGGGAGAAGGCCTATTTCAGATATATCATCTTGCGGGTAAATACCACAGGTGCAAATCCATCAACCTGGGCCTGGATGGTGAAAAAATATAGTCCAGTAGAATGGTTTTCCCCACTCCAATTAAAGTTATAATTGCCAACAGTATTGTATTCATTTTCTGTAAAAATCGTTTTAACACGACCGGTCGCATCGGTCACGTATAAAGATATGATCGCGTCCTGAAGAAGGTCAAAGGTAATACGGGTGTTATTATTGAAAGGATTAGGAAAATTCTGATAAAGGACAAACAATTCAGGAATAAGGGCTGTTTGGGGATCACTTATTATATTTTGATTTTTCATACCCAAGGTACTGTATTCCACACTCTGCCAGGGGCCGCCATCTGGAAAGCGGTGCCTCATAACTTCAGTTGAATCCTCTATAATCACAAATTCCATTGGTACAATCTCATCATCTCGAATCAAATTCCAAGATAAAATGATATTACCTGGGTCTAAAGAATCAATCGTAAAAGTTGAATCCTGAAATCCTATGTCATAGTCTGGTGTCCAATCAATACTCCACAATGGATTACTATTCACATGAACACTATATCGATCTTCGCCAAAGGATTGACCTGAAATTTCCAAATGTAAAGTACTTGTACTGGACTTCCAGACGATCTCATTTATCCATAGATCTGATACAGGTCTGGATACCACCATACCATTCAATGAATCTACTGGTACCAAATCACCATCAAATGTGATAATAACAGGTATATCCAATAAAAACGGGAATCCCTGAATAAATGTTTCACCCTGCATAAGGGACACATTATTCCAATGGGCCGGTATATTAATTCTCAATTCACTCCCAGCAAGAATATCTGTACCTATTGGAATATCGATGGATTCATTGTTCGATAATAAATAAAAATTTTCTTGATCTATCAAATCATGATGTATTACATGAAGCATTAATTCTCCTGGACCATCTTTACGTTTCAATCCCCCGGAAATCCGGATAGAAGGTGATGCTAAGATACGATCATAACAGAGCTGATATGTATCGGACGATCTTGACCATCGATCTTCGGCTGTGAAATATAGTTCTTTAATTTTTTCATTCCATTCAAAAGGAGTTAACAGGAATCGATTACGATATGTTTTTTCATGTTCTATAATGAAATCAAAAATTTCTTCATTGAAAAGAACTGAGCTGATATCGCCAATAATAGGCTCGATATCAGGAAGAGCATAAATTGGAAATTCTTCGATCCAGATAAATTTAAGATCATTTTCCATTTCAAGAAGTTCAAGTAATGCTGAAACGGTTTCATCCGTTAATAAGGGAAAATGATCTTCCAAGGTTTCAGCCATGATCTTTTTCATTAGGTCCCATACGGAATATAATTTTTCATATTTTTCGTTATTCTCAGACTGAAGGCAAGACCCGAAAGAAGGATGTTGATCATCGCTATGAAACGTTCGGCCAAAAATATCGACGATCTCTACCAGATAGAAATAGCGATCTTGCTGCTCACAATCCGTATCCAGATAACGATTGGATGTTGTGATCAATTCTGTTTTCAATTCAAAAGGGTCATAGTTGGAACTACGTTTATATATACGCACTCTCTCAACCTGAATCGTATCTGGGACAGACCACTCTAAGAGCAGGGATCCAATACCTTCATACACACTAAGATCAATTACGGACTCACCAATCCAATTAGGTTCAGACTTATCTGCCCACAATAATCCAGATAAAAGCATCATTCTCAACAAGTGTATTTTATACGCGTTTCTCATAAAGATTCGACCAGGCGAGACCCAATTTCGATTATATAACCACAGGACGCAAGCACTTTCATCCTGCTTTAATTTCTATTTTATAAATGTCACCTTTTGCACATGGCTGCCACCCGGCCAGCGGGTCTGTAATAAGTATAGACCAGAAGGATACTGGGCAGCATTCCAGTAAACTTTAAAGTTTGAGTGCAATATTCTGCCGGTATAGATATTCTCCACAACTAATCCTTCAATATCAAGAACAGACACTTGAATCAGCAGGCCCATTGGGGCATCTACTGTAAATGAAATTTCAGGATTAAAAGGATTGGGGTATGCGTTAGCGACTTCTATAATGTCTGGAAACTGTAAAGATGGTCTAACAGTTACGGTCACTCCATACTGGATAGCTTCCCAGGTGTCCAAAATTCCATATCCAAAGTCATTATCTGGTTCATCATTTTGAGAAGCTGTCATCATTATGGCATTTCTTACTTCCATGGCCGACCATTCTGGATGTGACTGTATGATCAGCGCTGCTGCCCCTGCTACCAGCGGAGTAGAAAGGGATGTACCATTGTAATTATTATAACCGGTCATATCATAAGAACTGCAGGCCCATGTACTTACTCCTCTGGCGCAGATCTCCGGTTTAATACGGCCATCGGATGTAGGACCATGAGAACTAAAGTATGCAAGATCACCATTAGCGTCCACTGCACCAACCGCTAAAACTGAATCTGCATCTGCAGGAGCAATGATATAATACCAATTGTCGCTTCCTTCGTTTCCTGCAGCGGTAACACAAACCATTCCAAGGCCAACAGCAATATCAATAGCATTGGTTGTGACCGCTGTATTACCATCCATATCATCATAGGTATACCAATCAAGATAGCCTAAGCTGGTGGATACCACATCAGCACCATTCTGTTCACCCCATTCCAAGCCTGCAACATAATTATCTTCTTCCTGTTGAATTTCCTGTTCCACCATTTCTGTCTTTGCAAGAAGATATTCCGCATCAAACGCTGGGCCGATTAACGACCCTGGAGCATAACCAGCGATGACTGATAATATGATCGTACCATGGTGGTCCTGACCATTATCCTCTTCCTCATTTGTTTGGTTAGCAGTTTCATTATCATTATTTATTACGTCCCATTGATCAATTAGGTTCAAGGAATCAAAGACCACATGTTCAAGATCAAACCCTGTGTCCATGACCAGAATACGGATACCAGCACCGGTATAACCGGCCTCATGCGCAAGATGAACGTTGATCTGCTCGATCTGATCCTGTGCATGCCCATAATCAAGGTGGTTAGGTAACTCCGTAGAACGGTTGTTATTTTCAGACCCCAGAAAATTTTCCTTGCGATATAGTGGGATCGGTCTCAGTGTCTGAACAAATGGTAGTGCCTGGATCTTCAATAGCTCAGATCTTGTTGCCAATACTGATACTGCGTTCAACCAACGACTTTTATGTAAAACGTTCGCACCTGTTTCCTGGAGCATATTTACATATTCATTTGAAACACTCAGGTCTAACCAGACTGGAGATTTACCTAAACCGTTTCGTTCCCTCCGCAACAATGTTTTTTCAATCAAGCCGATAGGTTCCGATCCTGTTTTATCTTTTAGATAGACCCAGACCCGGTATTCATCTCCGCGCTGACCGATTCGGAAATCATCGAAGCTCATTGGCGCAGAATAAATCGTAACAAATAAAAATATAAGAGTTAGCCTTCTCATTTAGATTCCCATAATAATGTTAATAAGCAATACCAGGTCCATCACATTGAGAACGTTATTATTGTCTAGGTCACTGAAGAAAAGCTGATAGGCGCTCGGCTCTTGATCAAGGAGAATAAGATCTGCCAATGCTAAGACATCAATAATATCAATGGTCCCATCCGGAATGAAATCTCCTTGCAGTGACTGAGTATAACCTAAAATAGTAAAATCATCGATACTAAATCCGTCACCCTCCTGATAGTTATCTGATGTCTGTATGAAACGAAATGCGGTTAGATCATTACCATTCAATTGATCTAGTTGTATGGTTTCCTGTATCCAATCGATCTGAACACCATCGTATCCTGGCTCACCATCAGGCTGTGCGGGTTGTCCAGAGCCCATCTCTGTGAAATCACCTGCTAAACTGACCCATCCCTCTTCAGGAATAAAGGCCTGTAGCCTGACAAAGTCCCAGTTCTCTTCTATATCCCATCGAGCCTTAAAACGGATGATGGGATGCGCAATAAATTCGAAACCAATATTCACACTCAGTTCAGCAACAGTGGTCTGGCCTGACCCATAGTCACCATTGGGGCTATCTGTGAGTGCGTGATCACCAGTCGCAGATACAGTTGTTAATCCCCAGTCACCATCTACACTCCAATTGTCAAGCCCGGTCTCGAACCCATCGAAGAATAATATGGATGGTTGACCTACAACGAAACGAATCGTATCTGAATGTTGAAAGCTTATATTATCATGAACTGAAACGATCAGACCTGTTTCAGTACCAACCACTGTCTCTGATGAGATAGATGGCTCAATAAGAATGATCTCAGATTCGCGTGTGGGAATTTCATCGATAACCACTATTGAATCCGCAAGAGAGATATGGCCATTCAAAGCCTGGAACAATACCTCAACAGGACCATCAGAATCAGTTAATCCCCGGTTTTGTATCTCAATTTCCAATGTCACTAAAGTGTCCGGTTCTATCACACTATCATCAATGTTCTCATGGCTGATCATAAAGTCACTCCCAGCAACAAAGGCAAAGATCTTGTTTGGATGGACCTGATCCTGACATAGTGTTTCCACATGATACTCTGGTGGCCAAAATCCCTGAGACGATGAACCCACTTCTGGTGTATATGCGATCAAACCTTGGTCACCATAGCTCCAGTCCACTGCATCACCATTTACCGTATAGCCAATAACTTCAAATCCAGTACCCACAGCATAACCATTATAATGCGTCATTTCTTCACCCACTTCCCGGTAGGTCGTCAGGTCTGGTTCTTCCGGAAGGGATGCGTTCCCATAAGGATGAATAAGAACATTGGAATATGTATGATAATGCAGAACGTTCATGAACTCCCTGTCCTCCACAAAATCCCGGACGGCTGCTGTTTCCGGTTCCGAGAACTCTTCAGTACCGCGATAGGTAGTGCTACAAGGGTCAGGCGATGATCCAGTATTATTTGCACCCCAGCTGTAGCCATAATTTCGGTTAAGGTCTACACCCCGGTTGGTCCCGTCCCCACAATTTGTATCCCTGCGGTTCTTCCGGTGCATACCCCCACCATTTGGTTGTATGGATTCATTATACAAGTAGCCATCGGGGTTTACCACAGGTATGAACCACATTTCTCGATTATCGATCAGATAGGTCAGTTCAGGATCGGTCCCATAATTCTCGCAAAGCAACTGTACAAAGTAGAATAGGTTCATCATACTCAGAGGCTCCCTTGCGTGGGTCAACCCAGTATATAATACTTCCGGTTCTTCTTCGTCCTCATTTGGATTATCAGATACCTTAAAAGCCCAAATATCACGACCTTCCATGGATTCGCCAATGATGATCCGGTCGGTCATAACGGCCGAATACTGGGTTCGTAATTCATCGAAACGATCATTCAATTCATCCCAGGTATAATTCCCTTGCATGGAGCCTAAGGGAAAATCCCTCTCGATAGCGGGCCGATTCATCTTCTGATAATAAAGTGTGAGGTTTGGGATCAAGATCTCAACATCTATCCCAGTGGACATTAGAGCAACACTTTCGCTCTCTGAAACGGTCAGATCTAGAAATAGCCCAGACTTCCCTACTGTATGATCCATTGGGATACCCTGTTCTGCTATCAGTTTGATCAGTTCGGGTGTAGGGTCCCAGACCCGAACCGACTGAAATATTTCTTGGGCATTAGCAGTGAGTAGAAGTGTTACTAATATTATAGAAGCTTTAAACATTAAACAGAGAACCTGATTTATTATATATTCTTTTTAATCCATTCTGTTGTAACTGATTTAGGCCTGGTGATAGGAATACCAAGTGCCCTCTCCCATACCATCTGAGCTATCATTCCCATGGCACGGGATATACTGAACAGTACCGTATAGTAGTTGAACTGTTTCAATCCATAATAGTAGAGCAACGCACCAGAAGCAGCATCTACATTGGGCCAGGGATTCTTAGCTTTCCCTTGTTCTCTTAGAACTTCTGGAGCAACCTCAAACAGTCCGGTCACAATATCGAATATATCATCATCATGGATATGTTCTTTCCCGAAATCGATGAACGCAGTGAACCTTGGATCAGGGCACCGAAGAACAGCGTGCCCGTATCCAGGAATGACCCGTCCGCTATTAAGACGTTCCCAACAAAATTCCCGTAATTCTTTCCTTGTCGGTGCACCAGAAAAATGGTCATGGATCCTTAGTACGAATTTTAAACATTCCTGATTGGCCAAACCGTGCAATGGACCCGCCAAACCATTTAAACCGGCGGACACAGCATAATAGGGGTCGGAAAGTGCTGATGCCACCGTATGGGCGGCGAACGCACTAACATTTCCACCCTCATGGTCACAATGCAGCATGAAGTATAGTTGCATCAATTTATGAAAATCGCCTGATGGATCGGGGATATCAATCAAGTGAACAAAATTACCTGACCAATCCAAACTGGGATCTGGATCGATCCGGTCACCCTTGCCAAATCGCATGCGATAGATCCCTGCACCCAGTATAGGTAATTTTGCTAATAGTCGAATACCATCTTCAAGTATATGTTCCCAATATTCTGATTTTGCCATTCCTTCATCATATTTTTTGCGGAAAACACTTTCATGCTGCATCGCCAGAATTCCAAGATTGAACATGGTCATAGGATGGCTATCTGGGGGAAGAGTTTCCAATAAGGTCCAGACATAATCCGGGATCTCGAGATGTTTTGAATACTCTTTTTGTAGGTCAGCTAATTCTTCAGAATTCGGAAGATGACCTGTCAGTAGTAGATAGAACACTTCTTCCGGAAGTATATGGGTGATCTCTAACAGCGGGTTACCGCGAATGATCAGCCCCTGATCCGGAGAGACAGATGATGTATCACACACAAAGGCCTTAATACCCCGCAATCCAGAATAAGCCTGTGCCACTGATACCGTACTGATCTGGGATTCTCCATTTTTTTGGATCAGACCTTTTATATCTTTTTTTACCTCTGGTATTTGGGTCATCAGCTCTTGTTTTAATAAAGTCATATTGATTCCCTGCTAATTCTCAAAGCAACGTGTTACTAATCCTGAATAGATCTTCGGAAAGAAAAATGTTGATTTTTGCGGCATGGTCTCTCCTGACTCTGCTATATTGAATACATCTTCCAATAAAGGTGGATTGACAAAGCAGGCCACGCTATAATCACTTTTCTTTTTCAACATATCCAAAACAGGTTTGTTCCCACGCAAATAAGAAACGTGCTTTAGGTGTTCTTGATCATTTGTATCAACATTGAAAACCGAACCTAACACAAAAAGATGTAAAATATTTGTGTTCAGTTCACGCAGTGTTTGAATAGAGTCAGGTAACATTGTTTTCAATTTGTTCCAACCGCTGAAATTTAGTAATAAACCTGTATCTGATTCCCGGTGGTAAAGACCTAACCTTCCCTTTCGCTCTGGTTCAGAATCCATATGAGCCAGTACCGCATCAACTCCATTCAAGGTTTCAATCTGGAACGATTTTTCAAGACGTGCTTTGATCTCATCAATATTTAATTCTATCCCTGATAGTAACCGATGTGTTGGTAATATTTGCATCCCGCTATTATTACTATTTACGAGGGTCACCATGACACGAGAAGCATCATCCGAACCAGGATGTTCTAAACGATACCGAAGAGCTGTTTTATAACGATGATGTCCATCCGCGATCACCAATGTTTTATCCATCATTCCTGATAAAAATTGATCGATCTTATCTGTTTGTGTCACTGGCCAGACCCTATATTGAACATCATCCAATCTCACATCAATTACTGGTTTATCCACTATGGTCTCATAAATATTCTCCAGGATCATTTCTTCATCCCGATAGCACATGAATATCTGTCCAGTATTGGCTCTGGTAGCTTCCATTAACTGCAACCGGTCATTCAAATGTTTTTCAATGGTCTTCTCATGAGGTAACACAACGTTCCCAAGTTCCGTGAGCTGAATGCTACAGATACACCCTATTCTTTCCACTGTTCCACCATCCTGCTCAAATGTCTGTGCAATGATATAAATGGCATTATGGTCTTCTTCTATAAGGACTCTGTTTTTTTTCCATTGATCTAATGTGGATGAAGCGTTCTCATATCGGTCATTTCCTGGTGAAGGGTTTAGATTAATACGGATATAATTGTAAGAAGAACGATCATAATATAGATTCTGTTCTTCAGGAGTAATGACATCATAGGGTGGGACAATGACATCTGAGTAATCATTTATGATATCACTATTATATCTCCAGCCTTTAAAAGGGAATATTTTTGCCAAAATGAAGTCTATTAGATCAAAAGGTCGAGCTTGACCATGTATCAATAAAGTTTACGTGCTTCTTCAAGATCTTCTATAAAATCGATCTCAAGACATGGGAGATCAGATACATCAGTATAATATACATTTATCTCTGATAATAGTGGATGCATGCCAGCTTCAAAATAATCAGATCTACCGCCAGCATCTATCAAATTCTCCAGTGATCCTGAAAAACGGAGGTTGAATTCCTTAGATAATTTTGCGACCCCGATAAACTCTCCCAGACAATTCTCTTCGATCAATTCTTTACCAATGGCAACGATTCTTTGGTTTTTGCTCTCAATCACCTTTACTTCTTCCCTGCCGCATGTTTTAATATCCACCGCTAAGACCGTTCCTTCTTTAGAATCCATGATACGGTTCAATAGTTCTTTTGGATAGATCACATCAGCATTCATCAATAGCGAAGCATCAGAGCAAAGCATATCCCTACCTAAATAAACAGAATAAGCTGTGTTGGTTGCGAAAAAATGCTGATTGATGATAAAATTAAAATTCAGATCCGGAAAGGTCTTGTTCAAATGATCGGTCAATATCTCGCGAAAGTACCCAACAATAACTGTAATATCTGTTATTCCAATGCTTTCAAGCGCCAATAATTGATGGTCTATAATGGGTCTACCACCGATCTCTAAAAGACACTTAGGAGTTTCATATGTTTCCGGATACAATCGTCTGGAGACACCCGCTGCTAAAATAAATGCTTTCATTATGGGAATAAAATTACCGGGTGATCTATAAAATTCATATGTTCAATCCACAAGACGTGATCGCTTTCAGTAAACGTTCTGATGCACGACCATCCACCTTTCCAAGGAATCTTCGTTCAACATCTTTATTCTTATTCCGGTGCTGATCATCTTTTTCCAAAACATCGGTGATCAATCCAAGCAGTTGACCAGGAGCAGAACAATTGTACATAAAATCAGCTTCTATGATACGATCCTTATCCATTCGACGATCTAAAATTTGCGGGAAAAAAAGATGCTTTAGGCGGGGTGAGTAATAGGCAGTATGGATAATGGGCTTATCCCAGGGCAGGAATTCAAAAAGGGTAGATGAAAAATCGGATACCAATAGATCGGCAAGGGGGAAAAGATCCAGAATATTTACCTTGTCAAACCCAACTAACGTTAATCTTTCCAGCTTTTTTTCCATGCTTAACAACTTTTCTTTCAGTGGTAGATATTTCGGCATGATCCAATTGAACTGATGTAGCTTTATTATTACATTCATCTCTGATACAAGATCAGGGATAATCGGTATGGTCTTCTTCAATGAAGAAGGATAGAAGGTAGGAGCATATAAGATCGTGGGCTTACCCGGTTCAATTCTCATTTCTTGCTGGCAAGCCCGTTTTTCATCATGGGTAAGCTGAGGAAAATGGTCTAACTTGATGAATCCGCTATCAACGGTCGTGTATCCAAGATCTCCCAATTTTTCTGCCCGAAGAGATGATTCTACCGCAATCAGGTCTATCCTATCCGTCAGATCGGTATAGTATGAGTTTTTCAAACCGATCCCATGATAGATCATTACCACAAATGAATCATTACCAGCAATACTATTAAGGGATGTTCTATTTCCAATAAAGATCAGTTCAAAGTTCTCATTTTTTATGATTCGGCAGCGCTGGGGTTCATAGTTTGCTTGGATCGTTTCTACCCCAAGCCGATCCATGTTCTCCTTAAAAGCATCCTTTTCCTGACGGGATACTGATTCGCAGATCGACCCATAAAGTTTATCATGTCCGCGCATTATCAATAATTTTATCATTGGTTCGAACTGTGGCAAATAATATAAATGCTGGTGCTCAAAAAGAATCTTCATATAGGTACAATTCTTCGGATCTGCCGTCTTTGGATCCAGTTAGGATTTTTTGTCTTTAATTCTCCTAAGCTGTCGTTAGATAAGATCTCATCAATAGTATCTATTAACCTTTCTGATGATCTTCCATCTGAGTATGGATGTAGTTCCTGACATAATTCATTTCGCACACTGGATAGTTCGGTGGGATCGTGGAATGAGCGTGTCAATGCACCAAATAGATCTTCACTATTACGGATATCAATTCCTTTTTCAAGCCTACTAACAGCACGCCAGGTCACGATCGGTCTATTCAACAAAAGAAATTCATATGCGACCGAAGAAGTATCTGTCAATAGTACATTCGCTGCTTTCATATAGGGGATAATATTTGGTTCCTTGACAATAATGAAATTCTCGGTTTGTAATTGCTCATACTGTTCTATTATATCTCTCTTTTCCAGATCATGAAATTTGATGATCCATTGCCAATCCTGGGCTCTGAGATCATTTATTGAATTAAATAAGTGTGGAGCTGAACTATGCTTCGGTGAAAATGTCGGGGCATAAAGAATTACATCTTTTTCAGGGTTCAGACCAATGGATCTTTTATTTTCAGGTAAAGAACAATTCTCATGGAAGAGATCGAGCTTCGGCCACCCTGTCTCTCTAACAAGAAACGAGTCATGCTTCTCAGCCAATAAGTTAAAACGTTCGGTCATCACTGGTCCGGGAGTACAATATAGATCAAAAAATCCGGTAACACGGTAGTGACCTTTTTTCTCTTCCCCAAGACCATGGAAGACCTGAACTTTGAGCCCTGGCCAAAAATCAGGAACAACATTTCCAGGTACTATCACTACATCAGGATCATATTCTATGACCGTTCGAGTTGAATCAAGCTTCTTAACTGGGAGTTCAGACCGTTTGGCAGTACTGGCGGTGTACCACTTAACACTATAACCTTTTTTCTCAGCGGCATTCTGTATAGGAATCAATACAGAAAAAGAATACGGTTTCGTGACAAATAATAATAATTTCAATGTTAGGTCCTGAATCTTCCCAAGTGGTTAGAAGTATATTCATGCATCCAATCAAACTTATGAACCTTGTTCATCGATACAAAATATTGTATTACCGACACTAAACAGATGCGACTTTCAGATCAACCAATTTTCATCGTTGGGTGCGAACGGTCGGGGACGACCATCCTAAGGCTTATGCTAAATGAGCATTCTCGAATCGCACTACCGCCCCAAACAAAATTCTCACGGAAATTGTATAAACGAAGATTAATGTTCGGAGACCTTCTAAAGAAAGAGAATCGGAAAAGGATCATTAAATGGATACTGGAAAGAAAAAACAATACCAAGCTGACGGATCTACAGCTTAACGATGGACTCTTGGTGCAAATATGGGAAAAATGTGCAACTCTGGGTGACATGACCGCCACTGTTTTTCAGCAATACTCCTTGAGCCGGAACAAGCCAAGATGGGGGGATAAACGGCCTTATTACATTAGATATATTGCTCAACTTTTAAGACTATATCCTGATGCCCGTATCATTCATGTCATACGTGATGGTCGTGATTGTGTTGCATCCTTGAAAAGGATGCCCTGGTGGAAAAAAAGTACAATCTATTCTATGCTAAACTGGCGTCATGCTATTCGAATGGGTTCAAACATGGTCAATGTTCACAAGGATCAGTTCATGGAGATCCGCTATGAGGACCTCATCAACGAACCAGAGTCTCAATTAAGGCAGATATGTGAGTTTCTGGATGAACCGTACGAACCAGCAATGATGAATTTCCATTTGAATGCAGAACAAAATATCCCAGAATACAAGAGACCATGGCACTATAGAACATCTAAACCTTTATCAGCAAAATTCATTGGACAATGGCGGGAAGAATTATCCAAGAATGAAGTGCATCTATTGGAATGGTGCGCACGAAAAGAGCTAAAGAAATGGAACTATCACATTGGGAAAATACATTTTATCAACCCTAAGACCTTGATTCATTATTGGATACAGTATATTAGGTTCTATGGTCTAATTGGATTGGAGCGGATAATGGATAGATTGATCGATCTATTGTACTACCATCCTCTTTCATATAAACGATCTGAATAGTTATTCGTCGCTGAACAGATCTTTTGCCCTTTCAAGATCTTCCCGTGTATCGATCTCATACCAGAGCTGATCAGCAAACGAGACCGCTTTCATAGATAGGGCCTGTTTCTCTATCGCTTCAACGAATGTTTCCTCATAATAAGATTGATGTTTCCCTTGCGCTAAGAATCTTTTCACCTCTGATAGAAGAATCTTATTATGGGTCAATAGGCTAAAGCAATAAATGTTAACTGTTTTATAAAGCGGCTCTGATCCTTGATTTTGAACCATAGTGGATCTCAAGTACATCATGTTTACAAAATGGTCCTCATCGAGCGTAACAACTGTGCCATCCATGTGATCTTGAAGTGGGGAGATGGCCATAGAATCAACGTTGTGCATTCTGCTTATTGCATCATCTGTGTATATTAGATCTCCTTCCAACAAGATATAGTCAGTATCGATATATGGGACAGCGAGATCAAAGGAAACCAGGTTATTGGTCGTTGACCAGTCCGGATTGAAAACATAGCATATTTCCATTCCCATATAGGATGATCCATAATGATCTTGGAATGATCCTGATATATAACCTATTACTAGGATAATCTTTTTTACCCCCAATCTTGATAACTGGCGCAGGGATCGGGTAAGCAAAGGTACACCATTAATAGGGATGAGACATTTTGGGCATTCTGCTGTCATATCACCAAGGCGGGATCCCCGCCCAGCAACAAGATAGATCGCTAATTCAGGAAAATTCATTTAAATAGATCTTTATCCAGTGTTCCTAAATAATTGGAACGGCTTTTGATCCTTTCGAATACCCTGACGAACAATACCACGAACAATAACCACATGATAATGTTAGACCTTTCCAGGACCAAGCCAAGGCCGATCCAGAAATAGAAATCCGCTTGGTGGAATGAGAACAATTTCTTCTGGCCTCTGAGCATATATTTCCATGCAGGGATATGAACTATAGATCTGACATTATTGCCTGGTTTGATCTTATGACCTTTGCCAATATGCTTTTCTTCCATGTAGGCGATGTTCCAATACACGTAGCAGATGACCAGGTAAAAGGCAGAGGTCATGGGACCCATTAATAGGTAGTATGGTTCGTGTCCGCTCTGAAAAACTAACCAGGAAAGACCAGCCATGACAAATATGAAGCCAGTACCATCCAGCACACGGTCCAGAAAACCGCCCTTGAGCGAAGCTTGGCCCCGGTAACGGGCAAGATTACCATCCATACTATCTAACACTTGACCGAACTGGAGCAAGATCGCAGCAGCGATTATTGCTGTACGATCAATAGTGACCATTAAACCAGCAGGAATCATTTTAGCAAAAAACGATACCCAGGTAATTCCGGTTGGGGTCACCCATTTTTGATCTCCGATCACTCCTAATATGATCCAAGAAATGGGGTCACCGAATGTTATGGTCCACCAGTCCTTTCCCTGGCGGTTCTTCATGGCAGCGTATCTGTCCTTGAACTTCATTGCCAATCAGTTAAACTTATCCAAAATGTAATCTCTCACACGCACAGATGCCTGGCCATCCAATTTAAAAAGCATTTTTTTCTGGTATCTTCGGACCACATCCAAACGTTGATCATTCTTGTTAAAGGCAGTTTCAACGATTGACGGGAGATCTGTTGGTTGTTTGAGCTCAAAACAAAAATTAGATATATCTCGGTCCATTTCATCATCTAACCGGTTCCGATAAAGCCGAGACCGAAATAATCGATGAATAAATTTTAACTTTAGAAATCTGTTTACAATCACCGGTTTTTCCAAGGCTATTATCTCATATATAGTGCTTGACGCATCTGTGAGCAGAACATCAGCAAGCTTATAGAGATGGACAATATTATAGATCTCGGGTCCTACCAGCTTAATGTGATCATATTTCTCCATTAATTTATTTGCTAAGCGACGCTGGGGTCCCAAATTAATATCACCGAATCGATCCATGAAATGTACCCACATATGTAGCTTCAGGATCACATTATAATCCTTGGTCAATTCTCCAAGATGCATCCCGAATTTCTCTAAAGAGCTTGGATAGAATGTTGGAGCAAATAGGATCGTCTTTTTCCCAGGGTCCAGATCCAGCATTCTGGTCAGTTTCTTTTCTTGCTCCTCATTATCATGGAATAATGGATCAAGCTTGGTGAAACCAGTAAGAGCAAGATCGGTCTCAATCCCTTGATCTCGCAATTGCTGGATACGGTATTCTCCTTCCACAAAGCGAACATCTAGCCTTTTATGATTATCTCGCCAATAGGAAGGTTTAACACCAATACCATGGTAGATCATGCCAACTAAGGTCGAGCCTGGGATAAATCTCTCAAGCTCATATCTAGACCAACCACAGATAAATACATCTGGCGCTAATTCCCGTATCATACCAGACCGTGCTTGCTCTGTTTCAGCCTTAATCACCGTTCCTGGTCGTTTATCCAGGATCGAGAGAGATAGTGCCCTCTCTTCTTCATCTATATTGTTAGATGTAGAAAGAAATAGTTCGAATCTATTATCCTGAGCTAACAGGTCTATGACCGGATCGAACTGTGGCAAATGGTATAAATGATATGCGTCGAAGAGTATTGAGGTTTTTTTAGGCATTAATCAATTAATAGCGGAACTGGTTCTCATGCAGCTTGGAATAGAGTCCTTTTTTTGAAACCAGATCATCATGGTTGCCCTGTTCTACGATACGACCTTCATCCATTACTATGATCATGTCAGACTTTTGTATTGTAGATAATCGGTGAGCTATGACCAAGACCGTACGATCCCTTATTAATGTTTCAAGCGCAGATTGGACCAACCGTTCCGATTCAGTATCAAGTGATGATGTGGCCTCATCCAAGATCAGGATCGGAGGATTCTTCAACACAGCACGCGCGATAGCTATCCTCTGACGCTGACCACCTGACAGGCGCACCCCTTTTTCGCCAATAACCGTATCAAACCCATGAGACTGCTCCAATATAAACTCCAATGCGTTAGCGGCCTCTGCTGCTGCCTGAAGCTGGTCATTATCAGCACTTTTGATACCATAAGTGATATTGGAACGGATCGTATCATCGAAAAGAATTGTTTCCTGGGAAACGATGCCCATTAGCCGACGTAAAGAATTCAGTTCGATATCGCAAATATTCTTGTCATCGATCGTGATCCTTCCGGAGGTAACATCATAAAATCTGGGAATCAGGTCTGCTATGGTAGATTTTCCTGCTCCACTTGGCCCAACCAGAGCAAGAATGGTCCCCTTTTTCAGCTCGAACGAAACGTCATCAAGAACAGTATCACTGCCTTCATAGTGAAAACCTACCTGATCAAAACTGATACGATCATTGAACACAGTTATATTTTCAGCATCAGGTTTTGAAAAGATCGTACTTGGTGTGTCTAAAATATTAAACACTCGTTCTGCAGAGGCCGCACCCTTTTGCAGTTCCATACTTACATTGCTTAGTAGACGGACCGGTCCCAGAACACTGAACAGGATTAAAATAAAGCGAATAAAATCCTCCGATCTCATTCCAGTCTCCAATAATACATCTCGCCCACCGATCCACAATAAGGTAACACCGATAAAGGCACCAATGGTCTCAGTCAAAGGTGATGAGATGAGCCGCAATTTTGCCCTTCTTAATAATAGCTGGTAATACCGTTTCTGTTCTTTATGAAAACGTTCGGTCTCCTGGTCCTCCATTGCGAAGGCCTTGACAACACGTATGGAGTTCAGATTCTCGGTCATGATGTTCATGATCCGTGCAATCTTTTCAGCTGTACGTTTTGATTTTCTGCGAATACTTTTACCAATGATAACTATGGTGGTACCTGTCAATGGCACAACGATAGCCGCAACCAGGGCCAGTTTAACATTTATAATGATCAACAATGTGACAAAGACCACAATATTAATAGGCTCAACAAAAAGTTTGTGGAAACTTGTCCCGAGCGCTACACGCATATTAGATACATCATTAATAACGATGGATGTAAGCTCCCCGGAGCGCGCCTTATCAAAATAGGATAGTGACATAGAATGCAAATGACCATATAAACGGTTGCGAAGGTTTGTGATCAAATTGAACTGGATATAAGTGAGTGATATATTCTTCAGATACAGGAATATATTTTTTACTAAGAACGAGCCCAGCAGCACAAGGCACAATACCTTTAGTGACTCCAATGGTGAATCACGGAGGATCATCTCATTGGTCCAGTATTTAAGATGATCGTTAATACTGATCTTTGTTCTGGTTAGAATATCATGGTTTCGGACCAGTTCATCAAAATCCATTAATATATTATTGAAAAGGGAAGCGGTCAGCCATATAGATAGGCTGTTAAATATTACATAGATAAAAGCAGATACTGTCGAGAGGACCAGGAAGGGCCAGTAGGGAATGACCAATTTTGTCAGTCTTTTATAAACTGAAGTGTTCATGATCGTTCTGTGTGAACGTGAAGCATAGTTATATCTATTAACATTATTTTTTTGATACGGTCTCTAATTTGCCTTATAAGGATCAATACCCTTTATAAGTTTATTTGATTCTGGTTAATGCGACCCCGTCTTTCCATTCTGTGAATTTCGTAGAAACCTTCTTCAGTTCACAGAAAAAGATTAAACAGAAAGGTGGAGCATATCACAAGTTAAATTCTTCTGTGATCACTGCCGGTATTTATATTCATGTTCCATTCTGTACCATACAGTGTATGTACTGTGATTTTTATACGGCCAATCTGGAGAAAAATTCTATTCCAGAGTTCGTGAATGCGGTCACCAAAGAAATCGAGTATTGTGAGATAGATACCTCAGGCTGGAGATTCGATACGATATTCATTGGTGGAGGTACCCCCAGCCTATTGGACAGTAAAAGCATTGAAATAATAATCAATACTCTATATAAAAAATATGACCTTTCAAATATTAAGGAGTGCACCATCGAATCGAACCCAGACCAAATAACCAAAGACAGATTAAAGGATCTACGGCGTTTGGGAATTGATCGTATCTCAATTGGCGTACAGTCATTAGAACCTGGTCTATTAAGATTCTTGACACGTGATCATACTATCGATGATGTATACAAGACCTATGATAATGCCAAGATCGCGGGGTTTGAGAATGTGAATATTGATATGCTCTACAATATTCCGGGACAAACTGTAGAACAATGGGAAATAGATCTGGAAAGAATGATCAAGCTGGACCCATCTCATATCTCCGCCTATGCACTAACTGTGGAAAAAGGGACCGAGCTGTACCGGCTTGTAAATAATGGTGGTGTGAGCATTCCTCAAGACCCGGTTGGCACAACATGGTTATCCATTACAAGTGAATTTTTATCTGATCGTGGTTTTTTACCCTACGAGATATCGAGCTTTACTCGGCCTGGTCAGGAATGTATTCATAATCTTCACTACTGGAGAGTGGAACCTTACCTTGCGTTTGGGCCTTCTGCTCACGGGTTTGATGGTCACCGGCGCCGGAAAAATGTCAGTTCGATCAGGGACTATCTTGATAAGATCAGAACCAGTGGGTCCGCAGTAATCTACGATGAAGGATTGGGGTACAAGGATATCTTAAATGAAAAAGTTGGGATGGGAATTCGGATGATGGAAGGTGTAGATATGAGAAAGTTCAAGGAGCCTGAATCATCTGTCCTGAAACGCAACATAGAAAAAACAAAAAATATGTGGCCCGGCTGTATCGTTCGGAACAATGATCACGTAAAACTAAGTGAAAAAGGAATCCTATTTGCTGATTCCATTGCTGTGGACCTGATGATAGGTTAGGATCATGGTCCATCACCTTCTTCCCTATGGAAGATCCAGACATGAATGACTCTTTAAAAAAAATAGCACAGTTTTCGTGCTGATGAACTTTGGCAGGGAAATGGTGGGGCTCATTGTATGACCTGTCCGATCTTGGTTACATGAACACAACGATCAGGGGTGCCTGTTCTATTTTTAAGATTTAGCTGCTATCGTTCTCAATGCTAAGGGAAATGGGACAATGGTCGGAGCCCATGACATCATCATGGATATCCGCATCCAGACAAGATTCAGCGAAAGATCCATTCACAAAAAAGTAATCGATCCGCCACCCTATGTTTCGGTCACGGGCACCCATACGGTATGACCACCAGGAATAGCGGCCCGGCTCTGGGTGGAACAATCGGAATGTATCTACCCAGCCATTATCCACATATGTATCCAATCTTTCGCGCTCTACAGGCATGAACCCAGATGTTCTGATATTCTCTTTTGGTCTCGCAAGGTCGATCGGGAAATGAGCGGTATTCCAGTCCCCTGTCACGATCACGTTATTATCGGACTCGACCTGTTCATTGATGATGGGAAGAAGATCATCATAAAAATCCAGCTTGTACTGGAGCCGCACATCATCTTTCTGTCCATTAGGGAAATAAATATTATACAATAAGAAGCCATCGTGCTCTGTCAGGAGCACACGCCCTTCTCGGTCATACTTCTCGATCCCAAGACCTTCCTGAACATATAACGGTTCTTCCTTGCAAAATGTCGCGACACCACTGTAGCCACGTCGTTCGCCCGAGTGCCAATAGGTCTTATATCCATGATCTTGTAGTATCTCTGATGAGAGCTGATCGGTGTGAGCCTTGGTCTCCTGAATGCATAGGATATCAGGGCGCTCATGATCGAGCCAATCCAATAGACCTTTCTTGACAGCAGCACGGACCCCGTTCACGTTCCAGGATACTAATCTCATCTGTTCCACTTCATTGGCATAAATGCACGGTCCATAGCAATGGACCCGAACACCCCGATACCACCCTCGATCCCATAATTTCTTCCAGAGCCGCCTACTCCCAAAAAGAGACTGGTGAACTCAGGGTCCTCCTGACCATACTTTATAAAGTGGTCATAGTAGTTCTGATCCATGCTCATTAGACCAATTATCAGCCAGTCCTCATCCCAGTCCGTGCTATCTGCATCATCTTGAAACCCATCTTCGCATAATTCTCTGCGGTATGTGATCGAATCTTCCTCAGGAGCAATGATAGCGCTCTGGATGATACCACATTTGTAGTCTGGGCGTTGACCCTCATCATAATAGTAATAGTAATACTCATATTCATCATAAAAATAGGACAATAGATTCCTAGCGTTTATTATCTGATAGTTATCCGATAGTGGTAGCCAGGATATATCTATTTCCTGGTGAATATAGAATGTATCGGGTAATTGTTCCTTGTTAAGCTGGGGTAAAGGCGGGACCGTGGTCTCACCCGTAAGGCTTAGACCGCCAGGGGTCGTTACAGATAGGCTCCAGGTCTCACCAGGTTGCGGGTCAAGATCATCGCCAGCATAAAAATACGTGTCTGTGAATATCGTATCATCATCCTCAACAATAAATTGTGGGATATCAAAGACATAGTCATTGTTTCCATTACTCACGATCACGTTAGCATCACGAACGACATATCTTGGAGCATAATAGATGAATATATTCCCCCCGATCGTGTCCCTGACAAGTGTATCCTCTGACTCACTCATGTTCAATGATCGGTGGACCCTTACAAAACTGGTCACAACGGAGTCTGCCGAGATCAGGCCTAAAACATTCAGAACAGGTTCATGGTCAGAAATGACATCTTCCCATTCAAGCTCAGGCGAGATACTAAGACAACCAGGGAGGAGCAAACAAAGGACACCTATTATAATTAAGCGCATTAGATCTCAACCCTTATTCCAAAGGTAAGGAAGAACGGGAACATGGGTACAGCAGCACGCTGAACTCCCATTGTTTCACCGGTCAATCTATTTGTCCTGTTCCGATACTGATATGTCAGGGCGTTAATGTGATTGGTCACGTTCACAAGCTGGACATATCTCTCATACGGAAAACCAAAGAACGATTTATTCTCCTTTAGCCCCACATCCATCCTAAAATAGGATGGTAATCTCTCAGAGTTCTTATCACCCACAAGAAAACCTGAGTTAAAATACCATGAGGGCTCGTAGGCATCATGTTGAGCGTTCCACTGCTGATAC
>ENA-UPTF01000301-UPTF01000301.1-marine-metagenome-genome-assembly--contig:-NODE-301-length-35662-cov-3.589462_pt1 | contig 35662 bp, 26 predicted proteins | sample MGYA00238166_ERZ767019 | MGnify/ENA primary metagenome ERZ767019 (study PRJEB28930, sample SAMN06266391) | marine metagenome | isolation source: Sea water from 250 m depth | place: Atlantic Ocean | study... | reverse complement strand
GCATACCATTCCCGACTTTATGTCCAGTAAAATTATCTACAATAAATCCGTTCTTAAATCGGTCAAGGCCATCTCCATCCTGCATCTGAAAACTCTCAGTTGTTTTTTCCAACATATTCAACTGAGTATAATATTCCAAATTCTCTACACGATCTGCAATACCACCAATATCTTTCATAGTAAAACGGCGGTTCTTCTTTTTGAGAACACCAATATCAGAAGGAGAGAAGGTATATTGTGGTAATCTGAAATCAGCAAGATGCATTGCATCCTGTATAGGAGAAGGTTTTTCTGGATTCTCGGCCGCACCTCCAAGAACTGTCTTAAAGTTTCCTTCTGAGTCTAAGAATAATGCACCATTCTGAGGTAGATAATAATCAAACGATGATAAGAATGTGTCATCTGTTTTTGGTACATCAGTTAAAGATGAAGAAGCTAATCCAAAATTCCTATATGCACATACTAGGCATTTCCGCTTTTTACCATGATTCCGCTGCCTGCCTAGTGCGTGATGGTGAAATTATCGCTGCCGCCCAAGAAGAAAGGTTTACACGAAAAAAACACGACGCATCATTCCCTGATAATGCTATCGAGTTTTGCCTAAAAACTGGAGGAATCCAAGTATCCGACTTGGACTATGTGGGGTTTTATGACAAGCCCTTTATAAAATTTGAGAGAATACTTGAAACATATTTGGGAATCGCACCAAAAGGATTAAAACAATACCTCTCTGCCATCCCTGTATGGTTAAAAGATAAATTATGGACTCGAGGCAATATTAGAAAAAACCTCGGTTACGACGGTCCTGTTATATTTTCTGAGCACCACGAGTCGCATGCTGCTAGCGCATTTTTCCCATCGCCTTTTAAAGAAGCTGCAATTCTCACCATGGATGGAGTGGGCGAATGGGCGACAAGCAGCCTTGCTTTAGGGAAAAATAATAAAATCGAATTACTGCAAGAGCTACACTTCCCCCACTCTCTAGGGTTACTTTACTCTGCTTTTACCTACTACCTAGGATTCAAGGTCAATAGCGGTGAATACAAGGTTATGGGATTAGCACCCTATGGAAAACCAATATATTGTAATTTAATTCGTGAACATTTGATCGACCTGAAAGACGACGGTTCGTTTCGCATGAATATGGAATATTTCGATTTTCTGGGCGGAATGACCATGACCAATGAAAAATTTGCAGCTATATTTGACCACCCAACCCGAAAGTCTGAGTCACAGTTAACACAGAAAGAAATGGATATTGCAGCATCCTTACAGGAAGTAACAGAAGAAATAATGGTAAAAATGGCTCGTCACATCCGCCAAATAACAGGTATGAAAAATTTATGTCTTTCTGGTGGAGTGGCCTTGAATTGCGTTGGCAATGGAAAAATTCTAAAAGAAAACATTTTTGAAAATATTTGGATTCAACCTGCTGCCGGTGATGCAGGTAGCGCGTTGGGCGTTGCGCTCTGCTGCTGGTACCAAATGCTAGATAACAAAAGGGTGACTAACGGTTGTGACGCAATGAAAGGCGCTTATCTCGGTCCTCATTATAAAGACAGTGAAATTAAAAATTATCTAGATACAGAGAACATTCCTTACCAAAAATTAGGAGAAATCGAGTTATCGAAAACGATTGTCGCTGATTTGAAAGCAGGTAAAGTGGTGGGCTGGTTTCAGGGCCCAATGGAGTTTGGCCCCAGGGCGCTAGGTGGCAGAAGCATCATTGGAGATCCACGAAACCCGAAAATGCGATCTATCATGAACTTAAAAATTAAATATCGTGAATCATTTCGTCCTTTCGCCCCTTCTGTTCTTGCAGAAAAAGTAAATGAATGGTTCGAGATGGATTCGGAAAGTCCCTACATGTTATTAGTTGCAAGAGTGCGGGAAGACAAACGAATTACCATGACTGAGGAGCAGAAGAAACTGTTTGGAATAGATTTATTAAATGTGCCAAGGTCGCAAATACCTGCAATTACCCACGTTGACTATTCTGCTCGAATCCAAACGGTTCATAAAGATACTAATAAAAGATTTTACGATTTGATTAGCGAATTTGAAAAAGAAACGCAATGCCCCGTGTTGATCAATACCTCCTTTAATGTTCGGGGAGAGCCTATTGTTTGTACCCCAGAACAAGCTTTCCTTTGTTTTATGCGGACAGAAATGGATACTTTGGTGCTAGAAAACTTTGTCATCGACAAAAAAGATCAGAAACTACTCATTGAAGATGAAAACTGGAAAGAAGAGTTCGAACTCGACTAACCCATTAGCATGAGAGGCAATGATTTCATTCATTCACAGCGAGTCATACGTTTAACCTTTAAATAGATTTTTTATTACTTCCAAAATTAGTGGGTTGAAAGAATTTGATAACTGTGCCCAATTACTCCAGAACAAAGTTTTTTTTTATAGCTTTAGCTGTTCTAGTTATCTATAGCTATGGTTGGAGGGTAACAGAAATTAACTTGGGTGATTTGTTTCGCGACTTCCATTTAGTAAAACCTCTTGTCAAAGAACTTACGCAACCTGATTTATTTTCCCGAGAAAAGAAAAGCCAGACTACGGAAATCGAGTTTTTTTTGAAGGCAGATACAAACAACAATCAAACCTCATCCGGGTCAAATGAAAAACGCCAATTGGTTTTATCTCAAAGTTCGGGGCAAATTGGGGACCGATTGACGATAACAGGACGTCGCTTAAAACCCAATTCTGGAGGCACATTATTTTGGGTCAATGAGATAGAGCAAGAATTTCCCCTAGGGAAGTTTAAAACTGACTCGACCGGTAAATTTCAAAAAGATATAACCGTGCCACCAAGTGCCCGAGGAAATCGGCAAATAGTCAAGGCTATTGTAAGTTGGCCTGAAGGATCTTTGCAGGCCAGTGAAACCTTGCGCCTGACATTTGATAAAATGGTAGAAACTCTTTTTCTTGCTTTGATGGCGACCACCTTCGCAATATTCATTGCAGTTCCTTTGAGCCTCTTGGCGTCCAGAAACCTAATGACAGAAACCCTTCTGGGAACGATGGTTTACTATGTCATGCGAACAACACTAAATTTGCTGCGGTCTATCGAACCCTTAATCATGGCGATCTTGTTCGTGGTTTGGGTTGGCATAGGTCCTTTCGCAGGAGTTTTGGCTCTAGGAATTCATTCCATTGCCTCCTTGGGAAAACTTTTTTCTGAGCAAATTGAGAGTATCGATGCAGGTCCTGTTGAAGCAATTACCTCAGTAGGAGCGAAGCCCCTTCAGGTAGTGCTATTTGGGGTTTTGCCGCAGGTGATTTTGCCTTTTCTGGCACTTAGCTTTTATCGTTGGGATATCAACGTACGGATGTCAACGATCATCGGTTTTGTAGGCGGAGGCGGGATTGGTTTTCTTCTGCAACAATGGATCAATCTTTTGAAATACAACGAAGCGGGTACGGCATTACTCGCTATCGCGATGGTTGTAATTACCCTCGACACTCTAAGCGCAAAAATCCGAGAAAAAATTAAATAAAAGTCAGAATGTATTTTACCCTGAATGGATAAGGTGTAATCCCAAAGACTAATTTAAAATCTTATTTTTTATTCTTGTTCCACTTATAAGGAGGAGCGAGGTGGTTGAAAATTTTAATAAACTGATTTCCCGATTCAGGAATTTTAAGAACTTGTTTTGTTAATAAAATTTCTTCTGAAGTATATCGATTGCCGTAATATGCCAGGTTGGCATCTAAATCAGCAGTTATAACGGTGCCTTTTAAAGAGACTCCGCCAAAAACCCCTTTGCTTCTGGAATAGGAATAAATTTCTCCCTGCATAAATACGTCAGTAGCAGCTTCGGCGTGTCGCCCTACCGGTCCTGCAGAAATTGAAATATCAGCCCCTAAGGAAAGCTTCTCATTTAACAACCCTTCGAGTCCCCTTTGTGACATAACGAGGAGAATTAGATCAATGGCTTCTGCCCCGACCTGGAATCCAAAACTAGCACCTGTTGTATATAAAAAAGCAGGCGGCCCCCATTTGCCGGTGTCTGATGCTCTAATAGATGCGACCCCTTTTCCATATCGACCACCTAGAAAAAAACCCGCTTTAAGCATTGTTGGGAATACAATGATAGCTTTGGCTTTAGATATAAGACTCATAGGAATCTTCTGATCCGGTGATTTCTGAATTTCATCCAGAATCATTTGTGATGCGCGAAGAACTTTTCTTTGTTTGTTGCCATCCTCTTGAGCCCAGGCTACGCTCGAAACCAATAGAATTAAAATAATACTGGACGAAAATAATTTCATGGGACCCTCAAATTAGTTATCTACTTTTACTATAATCAATTTATGTTTCTAACTCAACATCTTTGAAATATAGACAAATTAAAATAAACTTTGCTCTTTTCTCTTTACCGCTTTACCATGCGCGGTGATGATCAAAGAAAATGTTATAAAATTTTTAGGGATCAACGGAATACTTTCTGAAAAACTGGAAGGTTTTGAGCACCGTCCCCAGCAAGTGAAAATGGCTCAAGCAGTCGAAACAGCTTTTAGCCAAGCGAAGCACCTTATTGTTGAAGCAGGAACGGGGACGGGGAAAAGTCTTGCTTACCTTATCCCGGCGATTCTTTGGGCAGTAGAAAATAATAAAAAGGTCGTAATTTCTACTTATACCAAAACCCTTCAACAGCAGATACTCAATCACGACATTCCTTTTCTTCGAGAAAAACTCGGTATTTCTTTTCGTTATGCTCTATGCATGGGCAATGAAAACTATCTTTCCTTGCGCCGGCTGGAACGCTCAGCTCAGACAGGTTTATTTAATAAGTCCAATGAAGAAGAACAGCAGAATGAAATTTTTAGCTGGGCTGCAAAAACTGAAACGGGTTATCGAAGTGACCTGCCTTTTGAAGTAATGCCACAAGTCTGGGAAGAAGTGGGAAGACAAAAGGATCTCTGTCTAGGGAAAAATTGCAAAACTCATTCATCCTGTTTTTATTTTAAAGCCAGAAAGCAATGGTTTGGGGCGCATTTATTAATTGTGAATCATCACCTATTTTTTGCAAATGTCGCAAATTCTGGTGCCGTATTACCAGCTTATGACGCGGTGGTGTTTGACGAAGCGCAAAATCTGGAAGACGCCGCTACTCAATTTCTAGGACTGGAAATTTCAAACTCGAACCTTTTTTATTTTCTTGATCGATTACATAATCCACGTACCAAGAAAGGATTATTAACACGACTAGATCATGCCATGGTGCCCCACGTTAGAAAACTTACCATGACTGTTCGACAGGCTATCGAAGCATTCTTTACACATTTTTTAGAAGAGTATGGTGGAGAGGATCGGGTGGTCCGTTTTTACAAACCACCTGTTCTAGACAATGGAATTTATGTTCCTATGGAAGCACTTCGTGAAAGCTTAAAATCTCTAGAAGCAGGATTGCATTCTGAAGAAGACAGGATCGATGTAGCAGCGGCAGCTGAAAGATGTTTTGAATTTAACAATACTGTATCGGCCATTCTCAACCAGAATATGCCGGGATATGTTTACTGGATTGAAATCGTAAAAAGAAAACGAATTACGCGCGTTATCTTGAGAGGTGTTCCCATTCATGTTGCAGAAGAACTCCACACACAAGTTTTTGATAAATTAGATCGTATGATCATGACCTCTGCAACATTAACCACCAGCAACAATTTTAAATTCATCAAAGAGCGTTTGGGATATCACCCTACTGAAGAGTTACTTCTTGATGCCCCATTTGACTACCCCAGTCAGACATTATTGTATGTCCCTCGTGACCTTCCTGAACCGGGAAGTGAAACTGGGCCCTATGTGGAAGAACTTTCAGACCGATGCAAGGAACTTATTATGGCATCGGGTGGGAAAACTTTTATTTTGTTCACCAGTTACGCATTGCTCAATCAAATTTATGAAAAACTTGATGATTTAAGCCTTCCATTTCCATTAATTCGGCAAGGAGACTTGCCAACAACTTTGATGATAGATAAGTTTAAAGAAAAACCTTCGGTAATATTTGGCACCAATTCTTTCTGGCAGGGTGTGGATATACCGGGGAAAGCATTGCAAAGTGTTATCATCACCAAACTACCATTCGATGTCCCCAAAGAACCCCTAACAGAAGCTCGAATAGAAGAGCTTAAGAGCCAAAATATTGATCCCTTTTCACATTATCAAATTCCACGAGCCATCATTCAGTTAAAACAGGGATTCGGAAGATTGATCAGGAAAAAAACCGATAAAGGTGTTGTCTCCTTGCTTGATTCGAGGATTAGCAGCAGGGGTTATGGAAAAAAATTCATCGCCTCGCTTCCCGTTTGTCCTGTGGCCAACCAAATAGACGAGGTAAGAAACTTTTTTTCTGATGAAAATTCATTCTGAGTTGACTGGATATAAGGTGTGTCAGGTAAATATAATATTGCAGTATATTTTTGGAATGCTATCAAAGTGTTTGAATATCCCTTATTCATGTTTTAGCTATTTTTGCTCAATAGATTCCATAGATGACTGAGTTCTAAAAATACTGAATCAGCGATTTGTCGGTGCCAAAAGAGGTGTATAAACAAAATTTGCGAGAATAGTTAATTTATCACGTTGGATATTTTTTGGAAACGGATAGAACGGAGCGGCCTCTTTAACTGCTTTGAGCGCCGCAACATCAAGAATCTCATGCCCAGACTGCTCAACTAAACGCACTCCCATTAAATTCCCATCTTTAGAAATACGGAACGTTAACGAGAGGTCACCGCTGATGCCTTTTTGTGCCGCCATCAAAGGATAAATCCAGACTCGTTCAATTTGATGTTTAATACGAGCAAAATAGGAAGCATATTTCACCTCCTTTGTATCCAGGGATAAAGGTTCATTATCATCGAAATCCTCCAACAAATCTGTATCCATAGAAGCAAATTGTTCTGTATCTAATCCATCTAACAGAGCCAGCGTATTAAATGCACCTTCCTTTTTCATAGTTGAGGGTTTCGGTTTTTGAGTCTTATCAGAAGTTATAGATTTGAAGGTTCCTACATCTGACTCAGGCAACGGTTCTTTTCTAGGTTTTATGTAGGGTTTTTTCTGAAAATATTTTTCAGGGGCGAGATTTTTGGTTTGAGTTCTACTTGACCTGGTTTTACCGATCGCTCTTTTAGGTTTGGGAACGGCAGTTTTTTTTCTGCTATAAATTTTTTTAGAGGTTATTTTTTGGTTTGAATGGGACCTGCGATCAAATTTTGCAAGAAGGTCATCCCTTTTTGGTTTTTCTGGTTTTACGGGAGGTTTTGGGGTATCAACATTTTGTTTCACCTTTGAATCCATCGGGTTTTTTGTTTCAAAATATTTCACCTGAATTGGAGGAGGGCCTTTAACTGTTTTCTCTTGAACAGGTGTCAACATATGGGCAATGAAAAATGAAATATGGATACCCACAGAAAGCAAAATAAATCTGGATAGCTGAGTTCTATTTAGTGGATTATTTTTGGCCCAATCTATTTTTCTTTTGCGCAAAGTTAAAACCTGAAAAATATCCTGTTATGAAATTGACCTCATTTAAATATTATAGCGCAGTTTTTAAACCATTCATAAACCCAGAGAAGGGCTAAGTTACTTCATTTGGTGTAGAATTCAGTAGTTTGCACTTTTGCTTATACCAGCGATAAGCCTGCTCGACTTCAGGTAAATTTGCGTTAGGAGAAACATAATTCCCACCCGAATCAAAAGGTTCGTACTCCATATCCAAGGTCTTGTAAATATGGTTCAGGTAGGAAGGAAAATTTTGGTACATGGAGATTTTCTTTCTTAAGAAAGGCATACCTTTTTCTCGAAATCTCATCAATTCTTTTCCAAAAGGGTGGATTTTTTCTAGTCCTCCTTCCTTACCTTGATTACTTGCGAAATGAGTCAAGGACTCAAAATCTTCCCAATCTTCCAGAGCATCCACATCTGAAACAAAAGATGGATCGTCATGCAAGTTAGTAGTTATTGGTATATTAAGGAGATTTGAAATGCTTTTATGGAAATTTCTTCTCGACATTCCAAATTGATATTTATCCTCTGGAAAAATTTTTTGTACATGAGATCGAAATGTAAAAGCATGGTCAACTAAATACGGCAACGCTTTGAAAAAGCGAACGGGATTTTTCAAAGCCATTTTTATTCCGGCATGAATAATTTGACCATCTTTTCTTGAGGAGTGTAAGTAATCAATAATTACAGGATCCATCCTCTCAAAGTTGATCGGGTATAAATTGGGTTCCTTTAATTCATGCAAATCACCTCTATGGTCATTGAGAATCCGGTAATGATAATTTCTTTTAACAAATTCACTGCCTGGTTTTTCATTAAACTCGGGGAACATATTTTGACGTGAATTCAGCCAAAGAATAATGTTGTGGCTCTTGTTACCCTTAAAACTCAAAACTTTTTCAAGGTCATATAGAAAAGGTAGATCACCGGGCTGAAATAAAATCAGTTCGTTATCTTCAATTGAAAGCTTATTTCTGCCTAAACTCAAGGTATGGAGAAGGTTGAGATTTTGGTCATCTTCTCCTACAAATTGTATTGTTTTCCCACGAGTGTCAACTGTGTTCAAAAAAAGTTCTAACACACGCTGAACTTCAGTTGATCCTACAACAACAATTTCCTTAAGACTTGAACATAATAAATTTCCTAAGGCATAACACATCACTGGAATGCCATGAATCAAAAACAAAAATTTTAGACGATCGATTTCATCATCTTTAGAACGCAGGATGAGATGGCTGACACCATTTCTGCCCGCTGCTATTTCACTTTTTGCTTTTGCAATACTGAGATTATCAGCCAACTTTCGGGAGTCATATTTGTTGTGGCTGAAACTGACAATGCATTTTTCGATCTGAATTTTGTTTTTTGTTAAGACCATAAATATAATTGATTGCTAAGTTGGAAGTATACAGGCTTGATCTTAGAATAAAGAAAAGTTCAGATATTCATAAAACCTAGACCTTACGTTCCTAGAAAAATAAGGGAAAGTGATACGATTACTATGTAAACGTCCATCCTATAATAATGTATTGGATAACCCTAATAAACCTTTGCGAAAGTTGACTTGATTTATAATTTTGGGATTATCTTTGATAACAGTAAATAAATTTTGTAAAAAATGCTATGAAGAAGAGAAAATTAATTATGCACAAACAATCCTGTTTGCTAGAGCATTTTGCGGAAAGAATCACAGTGAAATCACCTATTAGGTTGGTGGAAATAAGAATAATGAAGCCAGCCTATTATTTTTCAGCTCCTAGAAGTTGCTCTTGATAATTTATCTGGTTGGAAACCCGAACTTAAAAAAATACGTAATATTGATTATGCGACTTTTAAAAAGAAAAATTAACACTTGTTGCCTAAAAAATTGTCTTGCTAGGTTGAGTCAACTTTCAAAGCTTGAATTTCCAATGATCCACTTTCGTTTATATGGAGCGTCAACTTTTGCTACGCTTTAAAGTGAAACTGATTTGACCCCTATTTTTGATCTACGCTAGAATTTTGACGTTTTTGAAGAGACCTGGAGTATATATAAATATATGTTTTATTTGACAAATTTGATTCTTTGGATATAATATTTTTTAACCATGGAGATAAACCTTGATTTAGAAAGTTTGGGAATAATCGGCGAAAGTAAGCCTATCCGCGATGTTTTTGACGTTGTTGCACGTGCTGCCAGCTCGCACAGCACCATCATGATTTACGGTGAGAGTGGCACGGGAAAAGAACTCATCGCTCGGGCCTTACATATGAACAGTCCGCGCGCTTCTAAACCTTTCATTGCTGTTAACTGCGGTGCCATTCCTCACGAACTTCTTGAAGGCGAGTTATTTGGTTACGAAAAGGGTTCGTTCACCGGAGCGGTCAACACGCGTATTGGCCGAATGGAATTAGCGAATCAAGGGACTATTTTTTTTGATGAAATAGGCGATATGCCGACTTCCCTGCAGGTAAAGCTTTTGCGGGTTCTGGCAGAAAGAGAAATCGATCGTATTGGCAGTACGAAACCAACCCCCATCGACATACGCGTAATTACCGCTACCCATAGAAACCTAGAAGAGTCCATTAAAGAAGGTAGCTTTCGTGAAGATCTTTTTTATCGACTCAATATTATTCCAATCAACCTTCCCCCTCTGCGTGAAAGAAAAACAGATATCCCCCTTTTAGCGGACCATTTCTTAAAACAGTTCAATAGAACCGCGATACCCAAAACCATCAGTGATGAAGCGATGCAATTTTTGGTGAATTATTCCTGGCCCGGAAATATCCGTGAATTGGCAAATTTTATAGAACGTATGGTGGTGTTGAGCATTGGTTCAACTATTACCCCGCGTGATCTTCCAGAAAAAGTGCTTGGTGATACACCTAAAGAAAAATGGCAACCTTTGGAAGAAGATGAGGAAGGTAATCCTGCGCAGATTTTGCAGCAATCCCTAAGACAATCTTTTCATGTGGGAATCCCAGAAGAAGGTATCAACCTTAAAAAAATGGTTGAAGAGTTCGAAAAAGAATTATTACTCGAAGCATTGGAAAAAACAGGTTGGGTGAAAAACAAAGCCGCAAACCTGTTGGACCTCAACCGCACAACCCTCGTAGAAAAACTCAAGAAAATGAAAATCGCAAAACCTACACGGTAAGTCTCTGGTCGGCCAATTTTTTTAAGCGGATACAACTAACTTAAGGTTTTGGATGGGATGCTTGTTTAAAAAGCATCCTTTTTTGCATCATAAGGCCCGGACCGGCAAAACAGCCTGCGGAAAAGATTAATAATATTTGGGATGCTCGGTGATAATATAGTAGAAGTCGATTTCTGGAGAGACAGAAAAGATTCCGAAACTACATCTAAAGGCTTGATGATACGGCTTGTCTTATGGGTGTAAACAAACTTATATCTTCGAGGCATGAAGGAGACTTATTATACACAGAGACCCATGCTAAGAGTTAGCCTTCGATACGGGCGTTAGCGAGTTCCTGGCCGACTTTGGTAATGTCTTTCACAAATTTTTGGAAAGCATGATCGGTATCTTTATGCTGGGTTTGTTTAATGATCTTCTCTCCATCGGCATCAATTATAAGGTCCAAAACATTGATCCCCGGTGTCACATGATGTTTTCTGATTTCTACTCTGATTTCATTGATTTCCATGGATCTTTCTCCAAGCGAAACAGTTACTAACGACAAGCAAAACAAAGCTGCTTGTTGTAGATAAAATTAGGAAATAAATTAATAGCATTTCAAAGGAATGGGGTCAAGACTCTTTATTCTTATAAGCTTAAGGTTTTGCTCCTTCTAGGGGACAGGGACAGTGGGCTATATAGAAGAATCGAGGATGTATCTCCGGGATTGCTCGTCCTGGGTTTGCGATGCCAGACCGCAGATGAATACTTGGAATCTTAAGAATCTCTGTTGCTGTTGCCTCCTCTTCCGCCTTAAGCTGGTGCTCCAGACCAGATTCCTCCTAGGTTAGACTGTCAATTTTAGGGTTCAACCCATTAGAAGCACTAGCCAGTTGATTGCTGGTGGCACCGACCTGAGACTGGGCAGAGTTTAATGTTAGTACAGTCCTTCTAATATTCTCTACTATAACAAGGTAGAATTATTGCTAGGGGTCTTCCAGAATAGTAATTAAGGGAATAAGATGACGTTATGAAAAAACTAAAACAAATTATTATTCTTTTTGTTATTGCCGGTTGTCTGGGGGCATTTTTTTATTTTGACTTAGGTCAATACCAATCCCTTGAGTATATAAAAGAACAGCAAGCTAATTTTTCAGAGTTTTATAAAGAAAACACTTTGTTTGCGATTAGCTTATACATGGCAGTTTATATTGTCTCAACTGGACTTTCTCTACCCGGCGCAGCATTTCTTACCTTATTGGGTGGAGCATTATTTGGATTGCTGGTTGGAACGATTGTTGTTTCTTTTGCTAGCACCATTGGGGCAACGCTTGCCTTTCTTGTGTCACGTTTGCTACTTCGTGATTATGTACAAAACAAACTTGGAAGTTATTTAAAACCATTCAATGATGGGATTAAAAAAGATGGAGGTTTTTATCTATTTACACTCCGTTTAATCCCTGCTGTTCCATTTTTCGTTATTAATTTGGTCATGGGTTTGACCCCCATAAAGGCGGTTACTTTTTATGGAGTCAGCCAATTAGGGATGTTGGCAGGGACTGTTGTTTTTGTAAATGCCGGGACGCAACTTGCACAATTAGAATCTCTAAGTGGGATTGTTTCTCCAGAAATAATTTTTTCTTTTATCTTATTAGGGATTTTCCCTTTTCTAGCCAGAAAAATTTTAAGCTTTTATAAAGGAAGAAGAGTTATGAGCAAATTTAAAAAACCCAAATCTTTTGCTTACAACATGGTGGTAATCGGTGCGGGGTCGGCAGGATTGGTTACCAGTTACATTGGAGCTGCAACCAAAGGGAAAGTGGCATTGATAGAGAAACATAAAATGGGAGGGGACTGTTTAAATACCGGATGTGTTCCCAGTAAAGCCCTTATCCGTTCTGCTAAATTCATGGCCGATGTAAAAAAATGTCAGAAGCTAGGCTTTAAAAGTGCTCATATCGAGTTTGATTTTGCGGATGTGATGGAGCGGGTACAACGTGTTATTAGAACCGTGGAGCCGCACGACTCTATAGAACGGTATACATCTCTGGGGGTAGAATGTTATGTGGGGGAGGCAAAAATAATTTCTCCTTATGAGGTCATGGTTAATGGAAATACTCTCACCACCCGCAACATTGTTGTTGCCACGGGAGCACGTCCTTCCATTCCCCCCATTGAAGGAATCGAAAATGTTGAATACCTGACTTCAGATACCATTTGGAATATTCGCGAACAACCCAAAAACCTGCTTGTTCTAGGGGGTGGACCCATTGGATCTGAGCTCGCCCAGGCATTTTCCCGACTGGGCAGCAACGTGACACAGGTCGAACGTAATGAGCGGTTGGTTTCCAAAGAAGATCCAGAAATATCGCAAATGGTTTTAGAAAGTTTTCAAGATGATGGGATTAAGGTGTTGGTAGGGCATACCCCAAAAAAATTTTTTAAGCGCAACGGAAGAAATTTTCTGGAATGTGAAAATAACGGCAACGGAGTTGAAATCGAGTTTGATACATTACTGATTGCCTTGGGTAGAACAGCCAACACAATGGGATTTGGATTGCAAGAGCTAGGAGTAAAATTAACTGCACAGAAAACGATTAAAGTGGATGAATACATGAAAACTAATTTCCCAAATATATATGCCTGTGGAGACGTTGTCGGGCCCTATCAATTTACTCACATAGCTGCTCATCAAGCTTGGTATTGCGCTGTTAACTCTATGTTAAGCCCATTTTGTAGATTCAAAGTCGATTACAGTACTGTACCTTGGTCGACTTTTACTGACCCTGAAGTGGCGCGCTCGGGTATAAATGAAATTGAGGCCAAAGAACAGGGTATACCCTATGAGGTCACCACTTATAAAATCGATGATCTGGACCGAGCCATTACTGATGAAGCTGCGCATGGGATCGTTAAGGTATTGACAGTGCCGGGAAGGGATAAAATAATTGGTGTAACCATTGCTGGATTACACGCAGGAGATATTATTTCAGAATATGTAGCCGCTATGAAAAATGGATTTGGTATGAATAAAATTCTAAGCACAATCCATATTTATCCTACCCTGGCTGAAGCAAATAAATTTGCTGCAGGGAACTGGAAAAAAAATAATGTTACTAAAAAAGCTTTAGCTTGGGGAGAGAGAATCAATCGATGGAGGAGAACCTATGCCTAAAGTTCTGCTTTCTTTTTATTTCATATGCCAGTTTTCGTTTTGATTGTGCCTTGGGTCTGCTAATATTCTTTCCAGATAAATTTTTTTCAATATAGATTCCTTATGATTTGTGTCCCCATTGTCGGTGCCTCCATGCCCAAAGCATTGGATCAAATTGCAGCAGCTGAAAAGGTTGCTGATATTCTTGAGTTGCGCCTTGATTTGATTGATTCCTTTAATCTCAAAGTTCTACTAAAAGCAGCCACTAAACCCGTAATTGTCACTAACCGGAGTAAATTGGATGGGGGGCAGTTTAAGGGCAACGATGAAGAACGTTTACAAGCATTACGCGATGCTCTTGCGGCAGGGGCCAATTATGTAGACATCGAAGTTTCTACTCCACGTGAATACTTGCAACCTTTCTTAGAGGGTTATGAGACTTCACGTATCATTCTTTCGTATCACGAATTTTCTAATACTCCCGATGATTTAAACCCACTTTACGACACTATGAGTGCTTTACCTGGAGAGATTTTAAAAATTGTTACCTATGCCCGCGATCTTGGCGACAACCTAAAGATGCTCCAACTTCTTGAACGTGCCAAAAAGGAAAATAAAAAATTGATAGGACTTTGTATGGGAGATATGGGAGAGATTAGCCGAGTGCTTTCTCCTCTGTATGGAGGGTTTCTCACTTTTGGTAGTCTGGAAACCGGACAGGAAAGCGCGCCTGGACAAATACCAGCAAATGTTCTCAAGGAAATTTACCGAGTTAATAATAAGCGCAAAAACTTCAAGGTTTATGGGGTCATTGGCAACCCAGTTTCTAAAAGTATGGGTTACCTGATTCATAATCGTGCTTTTCGTGAAATCAATTCAGATGATATTTATGTATCATTTCTAGTGGAAAATGTAGAAAATTTTTTTATTACGTTCAAAGATTTCTTTTCAGGGCTGAGCGTGACCATGCCGGCAAAAGAAAAAATTATGCCGTTATTAGATAACGTTGACAGCACAGCGCGAAGTATTGGGGCTGTCAATACCGTTGTTCAGGAAGAAGGAAGATGGGTAGGTTATAATACAGATTGTTCGGGTGCTATAGCGGCCCTTGAAACATACACTTCTTTGAAAAATAAAAATGTTTTGATTATTGGATCAGGCGGTACAGCAAAGGCCATAGGCTATGGAGTAAAAGAAAAAGACGCAAGGTTGACGGTCACTTATAATCGTAATAAAGAAAGAGGCGAAACCTTAGCTCAGGAGTTAGGGTGCAAACTTGTTCATTGCAGAGACGCGGGCACTCGGTCCATAGACATTCTTATCAATTGTTCGCCAGTCGGAATGAATCCCAATATAAATGAAACGCCTTTTCTAGCCAGAGACTTTAAAGAGGGAATGGTTGTATTTGACTCGGTTTATAATCCACTAGAGACAAGACTATTGCGTGAGGCCAAGGCAGCAGGATGCACCGTTATCTCTGGAAGTGAGTTATTTATCAACCAGGCAGCAAAACAGTTTGAATTGTGGACTGGAAAAGTGGCTCCCATTGACGCTATGCGCCAAGTGTTGATCGACAAGTTGACCTAACCATTGGGGCCGTAACGGGGGATAGTGGGATCGATCACCTGTGACCATGCATCGATGCCGCCAACCAAATTGTGAACTTTTTTGAATCCGCTTTCGACCAACTCTTGTGCCGCCGTCTGCGAACGCTCGCCGTGGTGACATATCACCACGATTTCTTCCTCAAAAACAAATTCCTGCTGACGATCCACGACTTCGCCTAGAGGGAAATTTTCTGACCCTTCAATGGCGGCGAGAGAAAATTCCCAGGGTTCGCGCACATCCAGTAAAAATATATCTTCTCTGCTATCCAGCTTTTTTTTTAGGTCAATAGGTTGTAAAGGGTTAACAGAGTTCACAGTTTTTTTATTGAAACCCGATCATCGGCCAGTAAAAAACGAGCAGGATTAAAAAACAACCCAATCCGAGTAAACTTAGAAGCGAGCCTGACCATATCATTTCTTTTAAGGTCAGAAATCTTGATGAATAAGCCAGTGCCGAAGCGGGAGTTGCAATAGGCAATATGAAAGCAAAGTTGCTTGGCAAAATTACAGTCATGGTTGCTAAAGCGGGATGTATTTCATAGGCCGGGCTCATGCTGATAGCTGTAGGTAAAAGAATTGCGATGACAGCCGAATTACTCATGAACGTAGTTAATAATGTAGACAAAAGGGCGATAACCAAAAGAAATGTAATTGGAGAATCGACTATTCCCGAAAACAGTTTCTCAGCAAGCCACAATGCAGCACCTGTCTCTGCCATGACTTCACCCAAACAGATTGCTCCCCCATACATCAGAACGATGGCCCAATTAATATGGGTTTCTACCATTTTCCAGGTGATTAAATTCAGGACAAACAAAAGGACAATGGATATGATGGCTATATTGGCGATTCCTAATTGATCACCAAAAACAAACCAGCAAAAAAGTGTCATCAACATAACAAGGGCAATGCCTTTTTCCTGAAAGGTCAGTTTTCCCATGATCTGAGATTTATGTTGTAAGGCTTTTCTTGCGGCTTCAATATCTTGAATATCAGGAGGAAATAAAAATTTCAATGCCAGCCAACCTCCGACAAACATCGATAGCACTAATGGAAAACTCAACTGGGTGTATTGAAGGATGCCGATGGTCTCAGTTCCGGCAGTAGACTTTTCTAGCATTTCGACGGCCAGCGGAACTCTTCCTCCACCGAGAACGGTCATAGCCCCACCTATGATGCATCCCCAAGCCATGGCGAAGTACATACTCTTAGCAAAGACCGAGCTTTCTCTTTTAAGGTTCAGCGACTGTGTAATTTCGTGAATGATGGGAAACAAAATTACTGCCACCGCATGTTCTGACATAAAGCAAGAACTGATTCCAGCAAAACAATAAATAGAAGTTATTAATTGTGACGGAGTGCTGCTCCAATTCTTCATAACGTAGATTGATATTCTTGTGCTGAGTCCGCAAGAAACCATGGAGGCGGACAGAATAAAGACCCCAAGAATAAAAAATACCGCCTTATTACCAAAATAAGAGTATGCCTGTGAAGCTTCCATTACCCCTAAAAGAGGGACTGCGGCGATGGCTAAAAGACTGGTTATAGATAATGGGATCAGATTGGTAGACCATAGCAACACGCAAAGCACGAAAAGGCAAAGGACCTTGTAGCCTTCAAAAGAAAGATCACTGGGGCCTTTCTGGATCAGTAATAACGCAAAAATCCCAAAGAACAGAGCCAAAAACAGGTATCGACGCAGCCGATCAAATAGCACAATCCAAAGTGGGCGACGGTCCACGAAAATTTGATTGGGTTGTGAATGAGATTCAGCCATGAGATTTGGGTGCTAAAAATATTAAAAGGGTAATTTTATACAAATTGGTTTGGCCTGCGATGATAACCCGTAGATACCCTAAAGGGCTATAAGAATTTTACAAAAGGGAAACCAAAGCAAGGAATTAATGTCTCAAGTCCAACGGAATGGTGCCCTTAACTATTGGTTTTTAGTGGGTATTTAATACAGTTTTTGTTTCAGATTGCTATTGAGTTTTGAGTGTATCGATCATTTTAAAATTAATATAATATAAAATTTTTTGGGGTTTCTGAGTTTTCAATGGTATCTTTGTCTAATTACACTCTTTTTTAGATTTTCAAAAGTAAACTCTAGCATCCTGTGGGTTTTATAAGAGTGTTTTGAATGGATAAAAAACAACAAATTGTTGGAAAAATCAGTATTTAAAACCACACCTTAGCTACTTTGAAAGGCTTTACTGAATGGGTATGACTATTACAGAAAAAATACTTGCTGCCCACGCGGGGAAAACTTCTGTCGCCCCGGGCGACAATATATGGGTAGATGTAGATGTTTTGATGACGCACGATGTTTGCGGGCCAGGTACTTTTGCAATTTTCAAAAAGCAGTTCGGTGAAAATGCGAAGGTATGGGACCGCGATAAGGTTGTTATCATTCCCGACCACTTTATCTTTACTAAAGACACCCACGCTAATCGGAATATAGACATTCTGAGGCAATTTGTAAAAGAACAGGATCTGCCACATTATTACGATGTCGGAACAGATAACTATAAAGGGGTCTGCCATCTGGCTCTGGCTCAGGAAGGATTCAATCGACCTGGAGAAGTTTTATTTGGGACCGATTCCCATACTTCGACATCAGGAGCTTTTGGTATGTTCTCAACCGGAATTGGTAACACGGATGCTGCATTTATTCTGGGCACAGGCAAGCTTTGGGTTAAAGTTCCAGAATCCATGTGTTTCGAATTTACGGGAACATTTCCCGACCATATTATGGCCAAAGATGTCATTTTGAATGTGATTGGTGATATTGGTGTCGATGGTGCTACATATCGGGCTATGGAATGGAGAGGCGATGCAGTGATGAAGCTTTCCATGGAAGAACGCATGACCCTTTGCAATATGGCGATTGAAGCCGGGGGTAAAAATGGCATTATCGAAGCGGACGAGGTAACGACAGACTATGTTAGGCAACGCACGGATGCACCTTACAAAGTTTATCATTCTGACGAAGACGCGAAATATTTCTTCAAAAGAACCTACAACGCAGATGAAATGGAACCCATTGTTGCAAAGCCGCATTCCCCAGACAATAAAGCCAAGGTCAGCGAATGTGAAGATGTAAGGCTAGACCGTGCCTATATCGGGTCTTGCACAGGGGGCAAGTTGACAGACTTTATGGCTGCAGCAAAGCTACTTAAAGGCAAAAAAGTACAGATCGACACTTTTATTGTTCCTGCGACTCGCGAAGTGGAAGAAGACCTTCATAAGGAAAAAATTGATGGGGAATCTCTGATCGATATTTTTAAAAATTCAGGTGCTTATCTGGGAGAACCTTCCTGCGCAGCTTGTCTGGGTGGACCCAAAGATACTTTTGGGCGTGCGAGTGATAATCAGGTAGTGATCTCCACGACCAATCGGAATTTCCCGGGGCGAATGGGGTCGAAGCAAGCTCATGTCTATCTGGCATCTCCATATACTGCAGCGGCATCGGCTTTGACCGGACATATTACAAACCCTGCTGAATTTGTTTAATAATTAACCTACTGCTATGAAAAAAATAATAGAAGGTCTTGCATATGTGTTGGGTAACGATGTTGATACCGATCAGATAATTCCTGCTGAGCATCTGGTATACAGTTTGAGCGATCCAGAGGAGAAAAAGAATTATGGTAAATTTGCACTTTCCGGGGTTCCTGGCGATCAAGCGGGGCTGCCAAAGGGTAACGTACCCTTTACGGAGGGCGAAAATTTTGAATCGAAGTATTCAATTGTGGTGGGGGGAAAAAATTTTGGTTGTGGTTCCTCTCGTGAACACGCACCTGCTTGCATGGAGATTGCTGGCGTGAAGGCAGTGATTGCACAATCGTATGCACGGATTTTTTACCGTAATTCTGTGGATGGAGGATTTTTTATACCTTTTGAGTGTGATACACGCCTGGTGGAAGATATAAAAACCGGGGATGATTTAAAGATTGACCTGACCGAGAATACCCTGACCAATAAAACCCAGGATAAAACTTATGATCTGAAATCACTCGGTGAAGTCATAGAGATCATTGAAGCTGGAAATATTTTTGAATATGCCCGAAAAACCGGGATGATTGCTTCATAGCGGTGGAAGTTGTCGTGATGTTTTCTAGTGAAACTTCTTGTTACCCATTCCTACCAATTGCAAACTCGATTTATCTACATTTTTAAATGAAACGAACCCAAGAAACGTAATTTTTGTGGGATGCGAAAAGCCTTATTTTTTGTTAAATTGATAGCTTAATATCATGGAGAAAGTAATGGGTTCTAATTGGAGGCATAGTTTTATCAAACCTATTTTTATAATTGTTGCTTTCTGCATTTTCAGTGCAGGGGCTATATTTAATGCGATAGGCTCTGAGCAGGACATGATTCTTATTCCAGCAGGGCCTTTTAAAATGGGAAGCTCTGATAAGGATATCCTGTGGGCGGCCAAACGGTTTCATTCTGAATCTTTGGATTGGTACAGGGACGAAACCCCGCTTCACGAAGTGACTTTGCCGGATTTTAAAATTGATAAATTTCTTGTGACGGTTCGTGATTATGAAATATACCGGCAAGTGACCGGTAAGGTCGCGCCACGCGAACATGACAATGCAAGATTTAATCAACCCAAGCAACCCATAGTTGCGCTACCTTGGAAAGAAGCACGAGACTATTGCCTTTGGGCTAAAAAACGTTTGCCCACAGAGAGAGAATGGGAAAAGGCCGCAAGAGGTACAGATGCCAGATACTACCCTTGGGGAAATGAAGCAGATGCTCTCAATACGAATATAAGAGGAAAAGGAGATATTTATAGATATAGCAACCCAGTCGGGGCAATGCCTGAAAACGCTAGTCCCTATGGGGTAATGGATTTGGCGGGAAATGTTTGGGAATGGACGGAAGACTGGTATCAGCCACATCCGGGCAATCAATATGACAATGATTTATATGGAGAACAGTTTAAGGTCATGAAAGGCGGGTCGTGGAATTCAAACCTGGACTTAGCTCGAGGCTCAGTGCGTGGTAAGGCATTTCCGGACGATATAAAAAATTATATTGGGTTTCGTTGCGTGGCAACGAATTAATTGTGGAGGATTTTATTGTGTTGATAAGAAAAAAAATAGTTCAGGTTATTTTAGTTTTAGGGTGGTTGGTATGGTCTCTGCCGGTTTTTGCAGCAGGTGGCCATGAAGCAAAACCCGGTGAGCATCCTGGTAAACAAGGGAGTAGTCATGGTGGACCATCTGGAGGCAAACACGGAGGGTATAGTGGAGGACATGGAGCTAAAGGAAAACACGGTGGTCATGGATATGGTCGTCGCAAAGGTCCGCCAAAAGATATCTCTGCACATATTCGAGAAAGGCTGGATGCCGATGGCAGTAAAATAAATCTCAATGGTTCTCAGATTGGGGTGAAGGGAATGAAAATTCTTGCCAGCACTCCTGAGTTGAAAAATGTTGTTTCCCTAGCGCTGCAAAAAAATAATCTAGGAGATGAAGGCGTGCGAATTTTATGCGGATCAGACACGTTTCAACATGTTAAAAAACTTTCTCTGTGGGGCAATGATGTTTCAGAGAAAGGTGCAAAAATGATATCTGAATCTTCAAACCTACAAAATCTGACTGAACTCAAGTTGACTCGCAACAAAGTAGGGGATGAAGGAATTGTTGCAATTGTTGGCTCACAAAATTCAAGAAATATTACTTTTATGGATTTAAGCGCAAACCAGATTAGTGATAGGGGGGCAATGGCAATAGCAAACTCACCCCATCTTGCAAATCTGAAAACTCTGGATTTATATAATAACCAGATTACAGAAAAAGGGATGGAAGCTCTATTAAACTCCAAGACTTTAAAAAGCCTGGAATTACTTATATTGATTCGAAATGAAATTAATCCGGAATTGTCCGACGACTTGGCAAAAAACCAGAGCCTACCAAGTTTAAGGCGATTGGAAGTGTTTTAGGAAATAGCATTTTGTATGAAAATTATTTTTTGGCCATGAGCAAGGTTTTTAATTAAGACTTGTGAGCGGCCAAAAAGAATTATCGATTTATTCAAGATATTTATCTGTGGTTACCTGTATCGGCGGTCATTATATTGGTCAATTTTTTCTACGACCTGAGTAGTCCCCCGCATTAAAACATCTAGCATATCTTTCAATGCTTCAAGTTCCTCGCTAGGATTTTCCGCGTTCTTAAAATTGACGGCTTCTTCTGTTATTTCCTTAACGATTATTTCAATAAGTTCGTGTTTATCCATAAAATTCTCTAGTAGTTAGTTCTTCCGTGATTATAACGGTAAATCAACTCGAAACGGGTGTCCGTTTGGACTTGTTATAGTAAAATTTAGCGGAAAATAAAGAGAAAATTATGCTTGAATCTCTTAAGCTTTTGACGGTTATGAAGTTATAGTGCTGGGACGGGACGGAATCGAACCGCCGACACGAGGATTTTCAGTCCTCTGCTCTACCGACTGAGCTACCGTCCCAGCAAAGAGCGAAACCTATCATACTCCCTAACTGCTGTCAATTTCTTGGGGCATAAATTATTCATTGCTAAGAACTATATTGTTATAACGATCGAAATATAGTTTTGGTATCTTGCTTTTATGATTAGTGAAGCTAATAAAAATTGCTTGTGATATCTTTGTATTAATTAGCTCCCCTGCAAAATTATAAACTTATTATTGAGATGGAAACCAACGATACCATAGCTGCTTTGGCAACACCGCCAGGAGAAGGAGGAATAAGCGTGATCCGCATCAGTGGAGAAAATGCTCTCACTTTTGCTCGTGGTTTGTTTCATTCTATATTTGATATTTCGAAAAATATTCCCCCGGCTCAAAAAGTTTTGTTTGGCGAAATACGTGATCCAGAATCAAATCGTGTGATTGACGAGGTTTTGTTCACCTGGTTTAAGAAACCCAACAGTTATACTGGAGAAAATGTGGTTGAAATAAGTGGTCACGGTGGCACCCAGGTATCGGCCACATTATTGGAGTTGATTTTAAGGCAGGGTGCAAGGTTGGCAGAACCTGGAGAATTTACACGTCGGGCTTTTATCCATGGCCGCCTTGATCTCACTCAGGTCGAAGCCGTAGCCGATCTTATAGGCGCTGCATCAGATAGAGCGTTGAATTCTGCTGTTTTACAACTCAAGGGTGCGCTATCCCGGCGGATCAACAATTTATTAGACCAAATGTTGGCAGTGCAGGCGCAGTTGGAAGCAGCGATTGACTTTTCTGAAGAAGGGTTAACCTTCCAAAGTCGTGAAACTACGGGTCAGCAAATTAAAGAATTAAAAAATGAAATTTTTTCTCTAGTCAGTTCTTTTCACCAAGGCAAAATAATTCGCGAAGGCTTACGCATTGCTCTTGTGGGTAAACCTAATGTTGGGAAATCGAGCTTGCTCAACGCACTCTTGCAGGAGGACCGAGCCATCGTCACAAGTATTCCAGGAACAACCCGTGATACTCTGGAAGAGCGAATACGTGTTAAGGACATTCATATTGTCGTTACCGACTCGGCAGGCTTACGTGATAACCCTGAAATTGTTGAAGAACAAGGTATCCAAAGAACCCGTAATGCATTAGCGCAATCTGATCTTGCGTTGGTTGTGTTTGATCCATCCCAATCATTCGATGGCAATGATGAATTACTGATGAAAGAAGTCGGTGATAGGCCAAGGTGCACGCTGCTAAACAAATCTGACCTTGAACAGAAATGGGAGAAGAAAAAAATCGATAAATTCCTTAAAGGTGAAAAGCCGATTTCGATTTCTGCAAAAACCGGAGCCGGTATGCCAGATTTAAGTGAAGCTATTTATAATTTTGCGGTAAAAGGCGAACAGGCAGGGGAATCCATCTTTATTACCCGTGAACGTCACCGGGATCATTTACAGCAGGCGGCAACAGCATTGGATGCTGCATATACAAATATGAACTCCGGTTACTCTGAAGAGCTCATTGCTGTTGATATTAATTTGGCGATGGAACACATTGGTTCGATTCTTGGAAAAACATTTGCGGAAGACTTGCTTGATAAAATTTTTGGTGAATTCTGCATTGGCAAATAGCAGCAACCTACAGTTGCCCAAAGTTTAGGATTTTTTGAGAAAGCATTTCCGAATGAATAAACAGGAGAGGCGAATTACTTCCATCTTCCAAGGATTGCTACCTTAAACTAAGACATTCTAATTAATAGCAACAACTTTCTATTCTCCACGGTACAATTCATAAGAGATAGAGTAAATTTTTGGGTTTCGTTATGTCAGATAATTCAAATAACCTATTTTGTTTTGGTATGGGTTTTACTGCGCAAGCTTTGGCGAAAAGAATGCGCAGGCATGAATGGGGTGTTGCGGGCACCTGCCGTTCAGTAGATAAAAAAGAATTTTGTGAGAGTTTGTTTCCCCTTCTATTCGATGGAACCCAAGCCACGGAAGAAATTTGTGATGCCCTTAATAAAGCAACCCATTTACTAATTTCTATTCCACCACAACCTTCAGGGGATGTGGTTTTGAAAAACTTTGGTTCGAAGATCGCCGAATGTGAAAAATTGAAATGGATTGGATATATTTCATCAACAGGGGTTTATGGTGATACCCAAGGCAAGTGGGTAGATGAATCTGCATCTACGCAACCAGTAACAAAACTCAATATGCTTAGAGTAGAAGCCGAAAATCAATGGTTAAATATGGCAAAAGAATATGGTTTACCGGTTATGGTATTTCGCTGTGTAGCGATTTATGGCCCAGGTAGAAACTTACTAGCCTCTGTTCGACAGGGACGAGCACGGCGCATTGAAAAACCGGGTCTGGTTTTTTCTCGCATCCATGTTGAAGATTTAGCACAAACCTTGGAAGCATCTATCAAAAACCCAAAGTCTGGGGAGATTTATAATGTAAGCGATGACCGTCCCTCTCCGCCATCCGAAACCGTTGAATATGCCTGCAAGCTTTTGAATGTTAAGCCACCTCCACTAATTCCTTTTGAGTTGGCAGAGTTGTCCGAAATAGCACGTGGCTTTTATCTAACCTGTAAACGGGTGGGTAATAAAAAAATTAAAGAAGAACTGGGAGTAAAACTCAAGTATCCCGATTATAGAAGTGGGTTGGACGCAATTTTTAAAGCTATGTAAATGCCGAGTTTCAATTGGCGTATATACCTCAAGCCAAAAAGATGCTGTTACTGTGTTTCGTTAACTTATCAGGCTATTTAGTAAGTTAAAGTCCGGTGGGGTAATGCAAAAATTCACTATCGATAGCGAATTTTTCTTTAAGATGTTTACCAATCGATTTCACGCCTCCTGTTTCTGTACCGTAGTGACCTGCAAAAATTAGTATGCAATTTCCTTCAATGGCCTCATGAAAATGATGATTGGCGCCTTCCCCGGTGATATAACAATCGAGTCCTTCCTGAATTGCTTGTTTGACGATGTCTGCAGCACCTCCAGTGACTAGACCAACCGTTTTCACTTCTCCCTGCCCAATAACTTTTACTTGAGAGCCGAGTTTTTGCTCGAGCATTTTTCCTAAGTTTTCTGCTGATGTAGGGGAGATCGAACCCTTGAATCCAATTTTTATACCATCGTATTCTCCAAAAGGTTCAAGATTTTCCAACCCGATCAAATCGGCCAGTGTTCGGTTATTTCCATAAACTGGGTGCAGATCTAGGGGGATATGCGCGGAGTAGAGCCCGAGGTTTGCCTGTATCATGGCTGCAAGTTTTTCGTAATGTTGACCCCGAATTGGTTGCAGTCCGGACCAAAACGCTCCATGATGTACAAACATCATCTGACATTGTTTTGCTATGGCGAGATTAATCGTGGCTTGACATAAATCGACCGCCAGCCCAATTTTTTTTATTTCACCGCGATTTTGAATTTGTAATCCATTCAGTGCCTGCGGTGCATCTTGAATAGAATTTATTTCCAGAAGGTTGTCGAGATAGTTGCTGAGTTGTAGAATATCCATGTTAGAAAGTATAACTTCTTATTGACGGTAGAGCCAATAGTGATCAATTTTATTTTGCGCAATTTGTGGCAGCGAATCATCCTGCTAATATTTATTTCTATCATTTCGCATGCGATCGTTCACTTGGCACCGGGCGAGCCAGCTCTTGTAGATCCCTCTAACCCTCGCATGAAACCGGAAGACATCCAGCGCATACGAGCAGCCTTTCATTTGGATGAGCCCCTGCATATTCAATATGTCTATTGGGTGAGAGATCTGTTTACGGGGGAATTGAAATCTTTTAAGGACAATCAACCGGTCATGGGGAAAATATGGGAAAAGTTCCTCAATTCTCTCCCACTGTTTTTAATAGCAACTTTTATAACCTGGTGTTTGGCATTTCCAATAGGTATTCGAGCGGCGGTTTTCCGCGATTCAAGCTTTGATCGATCCAGTACTTTCCTTTCTTATGCCTTAATTTCTATTCCTGGATTTTTCCTTTCTTATTTAATAATCATTTTTATGGTGAAGACTTTTAATATTCCTGTTCTAGGAATGCGGACTTTTGGATTAGAAGGAGCGACATTTTTATTCCAAACGATGGATCGTATATGGCATTTGACCATTCCTGCGTTGATGTCTGCAATTGCAGGCACGGCAGTTTTATCGCGTTATGTTCGATCACAAATGTTGGAAGTTATTCATCAAGACTATATACGTACGGCTCGTGCAAAAGGGTTGCCTGAAGATCAGGTTATTTATCGTCATGGATTGCGTAACGCATTATTGCCTTTCATCACGATGTTTGGTTTGACCATTCCGGCTCTCATAGGTGGTTCAGTTATTTTTGAACAAATTTTTTCCTGGCCAGGAATGGGGAGACTTGGCTACGAAGCTATATTGGCCAGAGACTTTCCCATAATTTTAACACTTAACTTTATGACAGCTATTCTGGTTCTTGTGGGTACGTTGGTTTCAGACATTCTTTATGCCGTGGTGGACCCACGAATAAAATTTTAATAGTTAAGGTATGACCGAATTGAAAACGACTTTAGAAACGGATTCTTTGCCACCCTCAAAAGGGATATTTCAAGAACGCTGGGATATTCTTAAGAGGGACCGAATGGCCTATGCCAGTTTTTGGTTTCTTATGTCTTTATTGGTATTGGCATTTTTTGGGAAATTATTGACCCGATACATTGTTATTTTTGATCCCAAAATAGTACGTCTTTCAGAAAAGTTTTTACCGCCCTTGACTGCGTTCACAAGCGCGATAACTCCAAAGGAAAATGCGCCAACTTTTGGTATTTATTTGTTTGGTACCGATGAGTTGGGGCGTGATGTTTTTGCGCGAATGCTGGAAGGAACTTCAGTATCGTTGAGCGTGGGGTTTGTTGCAGTAGGTATTATGTTAACAGTAGGAATCTTCTTTGGCGGTATCGCAGGGTATTATGGTCGGGTAAAGGTGGGATTTATTACGGTTGATACGATCATCATGCGGTTTGTCGATATAATGCTCTGCTTCCCCACGTTTTTCTTAATACTTACGGTAGTGGCTTTATTACCCCCCAGCATTTATAACATTATGATTGTGATAGGGTTGACCAGTTGGATGGGGACAGCACGTTTCGTGAGAGCCGAATTTTTGTCTCTTCGCGATCAGGATTTTGTTGCTGCAGCCCGAAGCCAGGCCATTCCCGAATGGCGTATCATTTTTATTCATATGGTTCCCAACGCAATCGCTCCCGTGCTAGTTTCTGCAACACTTGGTGTTGCTTCGGCAATTCTTACTGAGTCGGCTTTAAGCTTTCTTGGTTTTGGTGTGCAGCCTCCTGATGCGACCTGGGGTAATATTCTTTCAGATGGAAGAAACTTTCTGTTTGATGCGCCCTGGCTCACATTCATTCCAGGTTTTACAATTCTTTTAGTCGTGCTTGCATTTAATTTGTGCGGCGAAGGCTTACGTGAAGCATTTAATCCGAAACTCAAAACAACAACCTGACTTCAAATTCATTTTAGTCTTTGTAATTTCATCACCTACGGGTGTGGGTATATCGAGTATTCGATATAGAACAGAAATATATAGACCTATTGCATTTAGGGTGCCCTTTGATATTTGTTGAGAAGATAAATAAACAGTTTGGTTCAAAGATCATTTTTCGAGATGTGAGTTTTCATTTACGGCCCAAGGAAAAGGTTGGACTGATTGGCGAAAATGGTACTGGCAAAACTACGTTGTTTAAAGTCGTTACTGGCAGTGAGCCTTTGGATTCTGGACAAGTGACATTAAGGAAAGGCCTACGTTATGGCTTACTGGAGCAGGATCAGGAAGGGGGCGACGAATCGGTGTTAGAAAGAGTGGTTCTAGGTGATCCTCACTTCTTGCAAGTGAAAAAAGAAATGGAAAAGCTGGAAGCGGATCAAAAATTTCAGGATCGTTACGGTATGTTGCAGCATGAATTTGAGCGGCTTGGTGGTTATGATCGTGAAGCAAGGGCAAAAATTATTCTTCAGGGATTAGGTTTCAAGTTAGGGCAGTGGGAGAAATCATTAAACCAACTTTCCGGAGGCTGGCGCATGCGGGTAGAGTTATCGAGAATCTTACTACAGCATCCTGATGTATTGCTTCTTGATGAACCTTCAAATCATCTCGATTTACAGTCGGTTGTCTGGTTGGAATCTTTTTTGCAATCATATGAGGGCAGTATCATTCTAATTTCCCATGACAGGAAATTTCTTAATACACTCTCTACCCGTATTTTTGAATTGGATCGAGCGAGATTAACTGTCTATTCAGGCAATTATGATGACTATGAAAAGCAAAAGGAAAGTCAACGAGCACAACTCGAGTCGCAGGCGGAAAATCAAAGTAGGCGTATTGCGGAGGTGGAGCGATTTATAGAAAGGTTCCGCGCCAAAAATACAAAAGCGACGCAAGTGCAAAGCAGGATAAAAATGCTGGATAAAATAGAGCGGGTACAAACCACTAAAAATACTAAGTCGATTCATTTTAGGTTTCCACAACCGGTGAGAACGGGACGGAATGTTTTGGAGATGGATAAAGTGACTAAATATTACGGTGCTTTGAAAGTGTATGAGAATTTTTCCATGACACTAGAAAGGGGATGCAAAGTAGCTTTAGCAGGCGAAAATGGAGCGGGAAAATCAACACTGCTTAAAATGATGGCAGGTGTGCTCCCCCCTGATAGCGGGGAAGTGAGGCAAGGTGTTAAAGTTTCCCGGTCTTATTTTGCGCAGCATCAGGGGGAATTGCTGAATTTTAGTCATACCGTTTTAGAATCTTTGCAGGAGTCGGCTTCTGGTCTTTTACGGACTCAACAACGAAACATTCTCGGTGCATTTTTGTTCTCCGGAGACGATGTTGAGAAAAAAGTTTCGGTATTGTCGGGAGGTGAAAAATCCCGATTGGCTTTAGCCCGAATGCTTTGTGGCAAAGCTGCATCTTGGAATAAGTCCTCGTTGCCAACAGATTCCGAGGCTTCAGCGCCACCTTCATTAATTTTGTTGGATGAGCCGACCAACCATCTCGATATTCGTTCACGAGAACACCTTGCTGCTGTCCTTTCCGATTATGAAGGGAGCCTTGTGATCATTTCGCATGACCGATTTTTTCTCGATGGTTTCGTTAATAAAGTTTGGGATATTTGCAACGGAAAAGTGCGTGAATACGACGGAAACTATAGTGAATATGAATATGCTAAATCAAAAGACGAGTTGGTAGAAGAAAAGGATCAAGCAAGACGTGTCGAAAAAAATGTATCAACCAGTTCTACATTGGAAAAGGAAAGAAAAAGGAAAGAGGCGGAAGAGCGGAACTTGCGCTATAAAAACTTAAAACCGTTAGAGGCTCGGTTGGAAGAAGTGGAGAAACGTTTGGAGACTTTAATGGTAGAAAACGAAAAACTTCAGTCGGAACTTGTTGATTCCGGTATTTATGAGGCGGATCAAAAAGATCGTTTGATGAAAACTATGGAACAGCAGCGAAATCTTAACGGTGAAGAACAAACTTTAATAAAAGAGTGGGATGAGCTGACCCTGTCTATTGAAGAAATCCAAAAAAAATTAAAACCTTAGGTTTCATGAGATACATGCTATTTGGTTTCCATATTAGCAGGTTGAGTCTTTACCCACTTAACAACCCCTTCCCAAATGTACGCAGAGCGATTACCGCGTTTGACGACAAGCCAGCTTTTATTGTTGAACTCGATATTTGTTCGCCGTATGAATTCAAGTTCGACTCCCTCACTCAATTTCGCGATTTGCGGAAAAACAGTTCCAGGGCCTTTTCGAAGAGCAGCACCATCCACTAGAACTTTTAAAAACTTTTTGGGGTCCACCAACATTGAGTTTGGAGGTGCAGCAGATTTTATTATTGGAGGAGTAGGTGTGGGTTTTTGGGTAAAAGGCGGTAAAGGTGCAACTTCATTACTGGAATCTGAAAATTTGACGAATATGGGATTAGAAACCAAATGCTCTATTGAATTGATAGAGACTTTGATCCTGTAATAGGCGCGTTCCCCTTGTTTGTTGCTGATATCTCTCCACGTTAATTTATAGGGTAAAGACACAGTTTCCTGTTTTGCCAGTATACCGTTCCGTATGATTTGAATTTTTGCAGTATTATTTTCACCCTTGATCGATCTTAGTTTAATTTTTAGGGTAGGAAAATCTGTTAAGGTCAGTTCTTGCCCAAGGGTTGCTTGTCGGCCAGTTTTTTGATCTTCAATGAAGAACTCATCTAGAGACAATCGGTTGCCAGCATTTTGTCTGACGGCATACATCCTGCCTTTTCTCATGGCGTCTAAAAGGGACCCGCGTTTTTTTTCGCGAACAAGAAAAACAGTTCTTACTGATCCTAATTTATTGTCGTTCTGATCTTCGCATAGATGGCTGTTGCCGCCGTATCCCCATACGGGTTGTTGGCGTTGACCCCTTAAGTATTCCATAAGAACCTGATCCCATTGTTGTCCTGCTTCTATTTGCTGAATTTGATGATCACCGATTACCTGAAAACCGGTATAATTTTTTGTTTTCAGCAAGTCCTCAGGATATGGAAGTGTTTTCAGCTTAATTGTTCCATGCCGGCGAATACCAGAATTACTTTCCATATGATTCCAGAAAACCATTGCTCCTTTCGAATTCGCATAGTCGATCATGTTTTGATAGGGTTTCATTCCTTGATCACCATGATAGGCATCGAAAGGCGAACTTTGAAATGGATGATTGTTGAAGGTCATTAAAAGGAATAAGACCATCAGAGGAGCAGTTAAAGCACGAACGTATCCCTTGTATACTGCCGCAACACTCACCATAAACAAGAACCCCATTATAATGAATTGTTGTAGTAGCGGATCGGTGTAATTTAAAGAGAAATTGCTATTTTGAAGAGGCAGTTGTTCGTATTCTGGTGCGGTAGACAAGCCCACAATTAAAAGGTGCTTATCCCAATTATGTGCGGTCAGGTTTCCATCATAATTACTGCCGGACCAATAATAAAAAGGACTGGTTTCTACACCAGGTATGAGAATGGTTTCTTTAATCTGACGATCATTATCTTTGATTTCAGATATGAACCCCGAAGCACCACGTCCAAGTATTGAAGGGCCTTCCGTCTTATTTTTAAATATGCGCTCAAAGGGTTTGGGGCCGAACTCAATTGAATTTCTGGCATAGTCACCAAAAATAACAGCGTCAATTCCAAGCCTTTCCGATTGCTTGGCAATATCTTTTATGGATGCACAACCATTACTGAAATTAGTTTTAATATCTGCGATTCCATCGAGTTGCATGTAAGTAGCGAAAGAAAGAGAGGGAAAAGCCAATGTAAACCAAAATAATAGCAACGAACCCCAACGATAGAGCTTTGAATATCTAAGTGGATGAAAAGGCATCAGGCTAAGGTTTCTCCTAATCAACGACAACTTTTAGTAATTAAGTGCCGTTAATCAATGGATTTTAATTTAGATTATTTACTTAAGTTAAGTAATCAATTAAATTTCTGATCTTAAATTTTATAATGTCCTTATAAAATATGATATACTTAAACAGTTGAGAATACACCCCTTAGCTATTTGATTTTTGCATCTGAATTAAGAGGAAAAATAACAAACCGGACATTTTCTTTTATCTTTCTGCAATAATTTTGCAATTATCTTAATTGAAATACCTCAATCGGTTTGAAATACCAATTATTTTTTACTTTATGTGCCCGCCTAAAATACTATTGGATATATTTTTATGACTGTTAGAATCCTTGTAGCTGATGACAGTATTACAATTCAGAAAATTGTTGCGATGGCTTTTGAAAACGAAGATGCAGAAGTAGAGGGCATCGGAGATGGACAAAAAGCCTTTGATAGGATTCCAGATTTTAAACCAGACATAGTTTTAGCAGATGTGGATATGCCTGGGCTTAATGGATTTCAGTTATGCAAAAAAATAAAAGGAGCATCTGATCTTAAAAATATAAAAGTAATGCTTCTTGCTAGCGATTTTGAATGTTTTGATGAAGAGCTCTTTAAAAAATGTAGGGCTGAAAACCACATTTCCAAGCCCTTTAAGTCTGTTGACATTGTTGAAATGGTGACACGGGTTATGGAAGAAGGTTGCACGACAGAGGATGCAGATGAGCCAGCATTACAAGAAAATATTACCGAAGAAGGAGCAGGTAATGATAATGATGACGAACCCAGCCTGGAAGAACTTCTAGAGTCTGTCGAAAAACTTTCCATCGACTCCAAAGAAATTTTAGATACGGAGGGACCCATAGAAGACATTGAGGATGCCCCCCTGCTTGCTGAGGTTGAAGAACCAGAAATGGAAGAGCAAACTTTTTCAGAAGACGTTTATGCTGAAGTACAACCGCGAAATAGGGGAAATCCCGAGGATCTAGATTCTGCCTTCAAAGAAATTGTTGCTGGTGATTTAAAACAGCAATCGGTTTCTTCATCCAACATTAAAGAATCAGAGATGTCTTTTTTAGGCGGTATTATTCCTAAGCCGGAAGAGCCCCCCCTGGAAAGAGTCGCGCCCGGAGCTTTTTCAGAGCCTGAAAGACGACATCACCTTGCTGAAGAGATTGATAAAAACCAGAATACTGGTTCATCTTCATTTGAGTCGACTCATTACCAAGGTTCCCATTTGCAAGAAAGGGAATATGAAAATAGTCGCGGCGCTTTGGATAAGGTCACTGGAGAGCAGGTCAAACATATTCTTGAAAAGTTACTTGATTCTTCTATGCAAAACGAAATGACCGGTCTTTCGGAAACTATTGTGAAAACAATTCGGGAGGTAATCCGCGAAATTACTCCGGAAATTGCCAGATCCGTTATCCGTGAAGAGATTGAAAAAGTCAAAAAGGTATAAAGAACCCCTATTCCAACGGAAAGAGTATTCAATAAAAGCTTTTATTTTAAACATGAAAAAGCCATGGAGAAGAAAACCCGATTGTGGGGTTTAATATCTTTCTTTATCAGTAATATTTTGGTACAACGCTCTCTCTCCTTTCAAATAAATTAAGCATATTTCGGAATGCCATAATTTACTTTCAATTCCGAGCGAGGTAATAGCTTTTCTGATGTCAGTAATTTTTGAATGATTCAATTAGACAAACAATACGAACCTGGTGAAGTCGAAAAACGCTGGGGAAGATTTTGGGAAGAAAAAAATTTTTTCCACGCGGATGAAACCAGGGAGTCTCCTGCATTTTCAATAGTCATTCCACCGCCCAATATCACAGGTCGATTACATATTGGTCACGCCTTCAACAACACCCTTCAAGACATTCTCACCCGTTGGAAAAGGATGCAAGGCTGCAATGCACTATGGCAACCCGGTACCGACCATGCTGGAATTGCTACTCAAAATGTTGTCGAAAAACAACTACATGAGGAGGGAACGGGCCGTCAGGATCTGGGCAGAGAAGCATTTGTCAAGCGTGTTTGGAAATGGCGTAATGAATCTGGCGGAACCATTACCAACCAACTAAAAAAACTTGGGTGTTCTTTGGATTGGGAGCGCGACCGTTTTACAATGGATGAGGGGTTGTCAAAAGCTGTGCGTGAAGTTTTTGTTAGCCTCTATGAAGAAGATCTTATCTATAAGGGTGACTATATAATCAACTGGTGCCCGCGTTGTCATACAGCACTTTCCGACCTTGAGGTAGAGCATCAAGACACGCAGGGATATTTATATCATTTAAAATATTCTATTAAAGATAGTGAAGATTTTCTGGTCATAGCTACCACAAGACCGGAAACAATGTTAGGTGATACAGCGGTTGCTGTTAATCCTAATGATGAGCGTTATCAAAAATACAAGGGTAAAAAACTAATTTTGCCTGTTTTGAATCGTGAAGTCCCGTTAATTATAGATGATTATGTGGACACATCATTTGGTACGGGTGCATTGAAAGTGACTCCTGCTCACGACCCAAATGACTTCGAATTAGGAAGAAAGCATCAATTAGAAACAATAAATATCATGAACCCAGATGGAACCATGAACTCCCTCGCAAGCCCTACTTATGAAGGATTGGATAGGTTTGAATGCCGCAAAAAACTGATAAGCAATTTAAAAGACTCAGGGGTCCTGATTAAAATTGAAGACCTCAACCATTCGGTCGGTCATTGTTACCGATGTCGGACCGTAGTGGAACCTTATTTGTCTAAACAATGGTTTGTGAAAGTTAAGCCTCTCGCCGAACCCGCAATGAAAGCGGTGCGGGACGGAAGCATAAAAATAGTTCCCAAATTCTGGGAGAATACCTATTTCGAATGGATGGAAAATATTCGTGATTGGTGCATCTCACGACAGATATGGTGGGGGCATCAAATTCCAGCTTGGAATTGCAAGGCTTGTGGTGAAGTAGTAGTCGCAAGGGAGACACCAAACTCCTGTTCGGCTTGTTCTTCGACCGACCTGATCCAGGAAACGGATGTGCTGGATACTTGGTTTAGTTCTGCTTTATGGCCATTTTCGACTTTAGGTTGGCCTGAAAAAACCGATAGCCTCAAACGTTTTTATCCCACATCGGTGCTTTGTACTGGATTCGATATTCTTTTTTTCTGGGTTGCCCGGATGATTATGATGGGCTTAAAGTTCATGGGCGATGTTCCTTTTCGCGATGTCTATATACATGCTTTGATCCGTGATGCAGAAGGGCAGAAAATGAGCAAGACCAAGGGAAATGTAATTGACCCCCTAGAGGTGATGGAGCAATATGGGACTGATGCCTTGCGTTTTACTCTTGCCGCTTTTGCTGCTCAGGGAAGAGATATCAAACTAGCAGAAGATCGTATTGAAGGTTATCGTAATTTCTGTAATAAATTGTGGAATGCCTCGCGGTTTGTATTCATGAATTTGGAGGACTATAAAGGCTCCTGCGCTCTTGATGAAAGGTCAAAGTTTTCAAGTGCAGATCTTTGGATATTGAGTCGACTGAATCGGGCCACGAAAGAGGTCAATGAGGCTTTAGAGGCTTTTAGGTTTAACGATGCGGCTTTGACCGTCTATAAATTTATTTGGAACGAATATTGTGACTGGTATATAGAGCTTACTAAATCTAAGTTGGCCGATCCGGGATTGAAAAGGGTAGCAGCGCAAAATATGCTGATCCATGTTCTGGACTCAGCCCTCAAGCTTTTGCATCCCTTCATGCCATTTATTACTGAAGAAATATGGCAAAAATTCATTCCGCTACTTCCTTGTATGTCAGACCACCGAACAGCTTTGATATCTTCAGAGTACCCGGTCGTTGATGTTGAAATGTACGATGACGAATCTGAATCTAGTATGGAAGATGTTGTTGAGTTAGTAAGATCGATACGAAATTTAAGAGCGGAGTTTAGAATACAACCTCATCACCAGATAGAAGCGTTAGTAGATACAGTATCTACACCTGATGTATATAAGTTAGAGTCCGAAGTTATCAAATCCTTAGCAGGTGTCGGATCTCTAAAAATAGTACAAAATGGTCAAGATGAAAATAGCAGTGAGCACGTTTCTATGATATTAAGAAATGGAAATGTAACTGTACCTTTGACAGGCTTGGTTGATATATTGCAAGAGAAAATCAGACTTGAAGCCGAATTAAAGGATGTCTTAGCAAATACAGACAGGCTCTCTGGCAGATTAAAAAATGAAGAATTTGTTTCTAAGGCTCCTCAAGACGTAATCGATAAAGAACGTGAAAGACTTGATGCTATGATTGATCGAGGGGACAGGCTAACTCAGACACTATCTCGACTAGGATGAGTAATCTCGATATATTTGTTGTTTTAATAACAAAAAAC